>JAEIGA010004056.1_pt1 | contig 22672 bp, 20 predicted proteins | sample 9270691 | NCBI WGS metagenome assembly JAEIGA01 (sample SAMN17057246, study PRJNA624740) | gut metagenome | biome: biome; isolation source: fecal sample | host: Bos grunniens | place: China: Xizang | collected 2019 | reverse complement strand
TCTACCAAAGGCCAAAATAAAAGCAGAATCGTTATAGAATTTTGTTCCATGGCACTGGAATAAATAAGATGACCGGGATATTTCCCGGTCATCTTTTTTCGATTACTGCAGACCCTGCTCGTAAGCCTCGATCATCTTCTTGAACGTGTGACCCGTACGAATTGCGAGTTTTTCGAGGTATTTCCGGGTCGTTTCACCGGTAAAAATCTTGATGTCCAGCCGCATAGAGCCGTCCTCTTCCGGTGTGACCAGGATCTTGTCGATATACTTGCTGACAAAATCGGATGTGATGATACCCTGTGCTGCATCCCTACGGGCAGCTTCCAGCGTAGCACGGACGGTGTCCATATGCTTGCGGAACTCCTCTTTGGAAAATAGCTGCTGTTCCAGATCCAAAATCTCAGCCTCCGCATCCTTGATCTCCTGGGTGCAGGCTTTATTCATAGCCAAAAAGTCTGCGTCGGAAAGCTGTTCGGTCACATTATACTCTAAAAGCTTGCTCTTCTTCTTTTGGGCAAGCTCCAGCCGCTCTTTCTGCTTGCCAATCAGCTTGGGGATCTGATCGTCCTCGTCCAGGGAGCGGTACATTTCCATATATTCTTCAATGAGTGCGGCTACATTTACCTCGGTCTCTTGGAATACCTCGAAAAGTACCGGTTTGATTTCCTCTTCGTAGATGGGGAAGGAAGAGCAGGAATCTGCACCGTTTTTGATTTTGCCGGAACAGACCCACTTGCTGTTTTTGTTGCCCTGCTTGTCCTGAGACTCTCGGCGGTAGTAGGCTGCCCCGCAATGGGTACAGTAGAGCTTGCCGGTGAGCAGGTTTTGGTGATTGCAGATGCCTTGGCGGCTCTTCACATCGTCGCTGCGCCGTTTCAGAATCTCGTTTGCCTGCTCCCAAAGCTCCTCGGAAATGATGGCAGGGACGATCTGACCTGTCTCATCTTTAAACATGACCCATTCCTCTGGCGGGAGGAATTTTTGCTTTTTTGAGAACATATCGATGACCCGCACCTTATTGCCCACATAGTAACCCTTATACTTAGGGTTTGCGATCATGTTGGACATGGTGGTGTGGGCGATTTTTTTGCCGTTGTGGTTACGATAGCCTTTGTTCCAGAAGATAGTTTCAATCTGCTTCATGGAATGCTGCCCCGTGGCATACAGCACAAACAGCTCCCGAACCATTTCCGCTTGCTCTTCATCGATCACCAATCTGCCGCCATCCTTGACATAGCCGAAAATACGGCTGTTACCCAAAACCACTTTGTCCTTGATAGCCTGCTGATGGCCGAATTTGACACGGCTACTAAGTTTGCGTAGCTCGTCTTGAGCAATGGAGGACATGATGGCAAGACGGAGTTCCGCATCCTCGTCCAAGGTGTTGATGTTATCGTTCTGAAAGAATACGCCAACACCATATCCCAATAGTTGCCGGGTGAACTGGATGGAGTCCAGGGTGTTACGGGCAAACCGGGAAATCTCCTTTGTGAGAATCAAATCGAATTTGTCCATTGCGGCATCTTCAATCATCCGATTAAAGTTCTCCCGTTTCTTGGTGGAGATGCCGGACAGACCCTCGTCAATATAGCCGGGGACAAAAGTCCAGTTTTTATTCTTGCGAATCAGCTCCTCGTAGTGAGCGATCTGGTTGCCCAGAGAGTTTAATTGCTGGTCAGTTTCTGAGGACACGCGAGCATAAAACGTGACCCGCATGGGAATATCATAAATAGGCTTTATTTTTACCAATCTGCGTATTTCGTGAATATCCATATAGAAAGACCTCAAAAGTTCGTTATATCATGAACTTTGCTCTATTATAAATTATTGCGAAATGAATTGCAACATAAAATTTTCTTTGTTGATTCTGCACGTAAGCCAAAAAGAAAGGAAAATAAAGATAAATTTGGGTTCCGCGTGAGGAAAATCTATGCCGGTTTTGTGCAGAATGCTTTTTAGACTCATGATTTCTTGTAAGTTCTCACAAACAGGGTTTGTTGTCTTTGGGGGTCTGAGGGGTATAATTATATATATAGCAAAGCACAAAAGGCGAAAGGAGGTAGTGATGATGGCCGTTTCCAACAGGGACAAGCAGATGCTCGCCGAGAAAACATGGCTGCTGTATTTCAATGACAGGCTCTATCGAGACGGCATCATTACCGCTGATGCCTATCGAAAAATGATCCTTCGCATCAACAGCAGAATCAAAACCGTGGAGGAGAAGAAACTCTGAATGCTGGGGAATAACAAATAGCAAGGAACGGGTGATGCATTGCATCTACCCCAAAAGCCGGGGGCTTTTGCCTTGTTGGGGATGACCCCAAACCCCAGGGCGCGGACGAGGCAGCAGCCTCGAGCTCCGGAACGATCCGGAAAATCCGGGTCGTTCAAAACGAGAAGGGAGGAATGAATAATGGGTGAGCAAACTCCCGGGCAGACGGTTGCAACCAAAAAGCGCAGGGGGAAACCACAGGACCGGTCGAAGCTAACCAGAAACAAGGTGGTGCAGATTCGGATGACAGCGGAAGAGGTATCCCGCCTGAAGGAAGCAGCCGCCGCAGCCGGCATGAGTATGGCGGACTTTATTTTGGCAGGCATCGAACAACGCCGAGTGATAAAGGTTCCGGGTGCGGCACGGCTTAGGCTAGAGGTGCTTCGATGCCACCACAACCTTAATCAGGCGAACAGATTTGGCAATACAGCCCAAAAGGAAGGGATGCCGATAGACATTGGAAGCATTCTGGATGCGTCCAAAAAGTTAGGCAATGTTTTGGATAAGATTGACGGCTTCATCAGAAAGTGGGATGCAGATATTACAGCGGATCTTGAATAAGAAAGGAAGTGACTGTCTATGCCAATCGTCAAATGCAGTGCAAGCAAGGCAACGCCGGAGAAGGGAATCGCTTACATACTGGACCCGGAAAAAGTTATAGCAAGGGGCGCTATCAATGTGGTGTCAGAGGAACCGGACATGATAGCCCGGCAGATGCTGCAAACCATGCATATTCACCGTAAGGGCTATGATCGGGAAGAACGGAAATATTATCATGTGAAGGTGGCTTTCAATCCGGTAGACCGACCGGAGAACGGAGGAAGTTTGACAGCGGAAAAGGCCAATGCCTATGCGGCCGTTTATGCCATGAAAACATGGCCGGACAGGGAGGTCGTTTGGGCGGTTCAGGACCACGGTGCCAGCATACATATCCATTTCATCGTTGGCGCATGCAGTGTTGAAACCGGGAAAAAGCTGGATGCCAGAGATGCAGATTACCGGGTGTGGAAGGATCGGGCGCAGGAGCTGGCCAAAAACTACGGCTTGTCAGCTCTGGACTGGCGTGAGGCTACCAGAGAAAAACGCATGAGAGAAAATTGCAAAGATGCCCCTGTGGAAGAAACGTTTGCCGAGAAGGGACTGAAGGAACGCGGCGAGGCCGCCTGGAAGGATGAGCTGCGCAGCATAATCGACGAAGCAGTTGCTTGCAGCTGTACCATGGATGAGTTTCGCTCGGCGCTGAGAGGCAGAGGTGTGATTTTGACACGCTGCACCGAGCAGACGATCAGCTACAAGCTGGGAGAACACAGGGCATGCCGGGGGGATACCTTGGGCGACGACTATACTGTGTTTTCCATTGAGGATGCACTGAAGCATAACGCCGGGGACAACTTACCGACGGAACAGGGAAAGACGGCGCTGAAAGACCTCATTCCTGCGGATCCAAGCGGGAGGGCAGTCAGCGGCACCGAAAGGAAGCTTTATCGAGAGTTTGGCCGGGTTGCCGGCATAACCAGGGTAGAAGTGGATGAGATATGCGACAATGCCACGAAAGCGACTTGGGAAGAAAAGCAGAAAGTGTGGGCATATAGCCAGCAGATCCGGAACAAGTTCTGGGAGGGTTGGAAGGAGAAGAACCAAGAGGTCAATACGGGACTCACTGAAGCGTATAGGCGCCGGAGAGAAGCAAGAATGTACGAGTGGTTGCTGGCTCCCCATAACCGAAGGGCGTCACTTTTGGGCGTGTTGGTGGCAGTTGTGTACTTCAGCCGGCACGATTTCGTGTGTACGATCGACAAGGAGATTGAAAGACTGCAGCAGATGCAAGATCGGCTTCGCGAGGAGGCAGCTGTTTTTAAACGCAAATCTGACAAAGCGGTTGCTATCCTCCGGCAGAAGGGCCTGAGCCTGGATGAGTATGTGTCTGCGGTGGAACAGATGCAAAAGAAAGCAAAAAAGAAGGTGGTAGATTTCTCTTTAATGACACCGGAAGAGCGGGCTCAGTATTATATAAAACAAATAAAGGAGAATCAAAAAAGCACACAGGGGATGGAGCGCAAAAGGTTATCCCAGGAGAAATCCATACGCGTCGCCAATCGAATGTATAGATGATAGTCTTTGCAAAAAGCAGCACCCAGTCTACCGAACAAATCGGAAGACTGGGTGCTTTTCATAGATTCATTTTGTGTGCAGGGATCAACCCTTGGGGTCGCAGTCAATGCCGGAATTTTCCTTTATCAAGCGGAGCAGGTACTTCTGCACGGATTTATCAGGGGTGGTTTTTGCGTAGGCGGATAGTTTCTCCTTGCCTTCGGGGGACATCCAAATGTTGACTCTCGCTTTGGCGGCCTGGAATTTGGCAACAGCTTTGCGATGGGATTCACTTGACACAGTCATCACCTCGTTTGTATTATACTGTATTTGCGAAAATCAGTCAACTTATATATAAAAATTATAACAATTTTGTGCAGAATGCGAATTGAGAAATCAGTCGACTTATAATATAATGCAAGTATAAGTCGACTGACAAATTAAGGAGGAATCATTTCATGGGTAAAATCACATTTCAGAGGTTGACGACAAAGCGGATTCAAAGGGTAGCGCCGAATCTAAAATATGTGGCGTTCTATCATGCTAAGGAGGACAGGATCAATGCCTGTATGCGTGATTACGCAAACCGTTCTTTCGTGTATATCCTATCCAGTATGTACGGAGGAGAGGAATACTTTCTGTATGCCGGCAAGTCCAAGGCGCAGTATGCCAGACATCTGAAACACTCCAAAAACTATGCGTACGATCACATTTACCTGTTTGAGTGCGAGGAGGCATTTCTGCAGGAAAGTGAAGCGGCAGTAATAGCGGAGCTTTGTCCACTGTTTAACAAACAGCACAACCCAATGGCAGGCTGCATGAAACGCATACTGCAAATCGATTATACGTTGAGACAGGATGAGAATAAGATTCGCCATTATTTGGAACGGTACGCAAAGTACAAGGAGATGGGCTTGTTTGGCTTTGCACTTCCGGTGGCAATCTTTTCTGCACTGGAAAAGAAGGCGGGGGAGGAGAAACGAACCTGCAGCGAGATGATCCAGGTTATTCTGGAAGAACTCTTGGAGGATAGTGTTGTGGCGAAACTGGAGGACAGAGAGGTTGCAGCGAATGAAACGAATTTAATTACCGCAAAGGTGTACGGGGAACAAAACGGAAAGAGCCCCGAGCAGATCAAACAGTACCTGCATCAGAAGAACCGCCTTCCGGGTGCGGTAAAGGTGGGCCGAGACTGGGTAATCCCGCAGGATACAAGATTCCCGGAAGACCTTCGTGGCAATGTCAAAGAATAATTATATATAGCAGAACAGCTGTTACATTATTCAAAGGTGAATTCCTCGAAAGCACGAAGAATATTATTATCCGCCTATTTGCTCGCAACGAGTTAGGACCTTCGGTCTCATAACCCGGAGGTCGTAGGTTCGAGTCCTGCCTCCGCAACCATAAAAACACCGGATTTCTTGTCGAAATCCGGTGTTTTTCTAACTTTTTGAGTGAATTTAAATCCATCAAACTTTGTTTGACACCAATTTTGACACCAACGCCAGGTCAAAGTTGGTGTTAATTATTTGCAGATGATAATAGCTATGTTCTGGCATTATATTCTTTGCTTCTAGGTAGCGTGTAATAAAACTGATGTTGAAATGTCTGTCACCTTTGTGTATAATGAATACATATAGTTATAGTTGCAAATTGCGACAGATAAAATAATTACCATTTTGAATAAAGGAGGAAATGTTATGGCTTGGGAAGATACTCAGAAAAGTTACATTGAAGCACTTATTGATAATAAAAATTGGATCGCTGCCTATAACTGTTTGCGTGATTACATTGATGAAAAAGGTGAGGACTACTGGGCTAAGAACTATCTGAAACTAGTACAGGATCATCTGAAGGATTGAATGTCGATGCCACCTTTGAGAGCGATCTCAAAGGTGACATTTTTTGTCCAAAGAATACCGTCTGCTAAGTCGGTGATGCTGACCTTCATAACTTTTTAGGACAAAATGGAACATATCAAAACTCAATTAACGCCAACGCTGGGTCGGATTGGTGTTGTTTATTGCTATTACTGCCATTTATAATTGGGATTATTTGTTAGGAGAACTATTACACATTAGACATCGATGAATTCTGTATCCAGATTGCGAAGAGACCGCTACTAAACATAGCGGTCTCTTTAATTCAAATCCTTTCGTTGCTAACATTATTGCTTTGAAAATACTGATTAAACACTTCGTCTACAGCTTTGTCGCGGTCTGCAGTGTCGTTTTTCGTTTTTTCAGAAACAGTAAGACCCATCAAAATAAAACCAATGACCGCTGATCCTATACAAACCATCCAAACAATAACAGTTACAGCCCCTGCACTGATTTTTCCTATAGAACCAAATGTGGATGTAAGCAAAGACAAAAACAGTGTTCCAGCTACAGATAAAAAAATACTATAAAATTTGCGGAATTTTACTGCACTCATATCTTTTTGTGCGCGTTCGTATGTACGAGAAAGCATATTCCTCAGTTTCTCATCAGATAAACGCACAGGCGTTTCTTTCGCAACAATGCCAGGGTCGCTTTGCTCTATGATATTATTTGGCATCTTTATTCTCTCCCTTGTTGCTTAATAAACCAAGGCTTCCTAATGCGAAGAATTCAATGTGCCCACAGTTTTCACACACTATCATTCCCGAGGGGATGTTGGGACCGAGATTAATCCCGCTCATTTCATCGCCAATAAGAATAGTTGCAAACTTGTCTGTCGATGTAAATTTTTGTCCTCCACAATATGGGCAATTAGGTACATTGCGTCCGTTCATTTTCTTTCCCAGGGCACCAATAAACTCTTTGGGATCGTATTTACTCATAGCTATCAATCGTCTCCTTTTACACTATCTAAACAGAATATAGCCATTGCTTGCTTGTATTTTGGATTGTCGTTTCCAATATCATACCCTACCGTTTAACAGCACAAATATAATTTTTTACTCTTTTTTTATGGCATGTGAGTATACTTTAGTGTATACCCAGTCTCCTAACCTGCTAATCCGTTTATAAAGAAAAGATTTTTTGGAGATGAAGATAGGAGGAATTGCAACGAAAGATAAGATATCAACAATAGCATACGGCAGCCATGATTGTTCGGCGATATATGCCTTATAGCAGTGCACAGCAAAAATGGCAGCAATGATGCAGGCAACAGCGATAGCGGAAAAATATAAGACATTGCGTGTGGTAGAGGCCGCCATTTTTGCTGCGCGATCTACGCGTTTGCATTTTTCCTGTATAGCTGCCTCATGTGCTAATCTTTCTTGCTCATTGCGTTGAGCCAGTTCTTGCTTAAGCTGTGCGATTGTATGGTCCTTTTCTTGGAGTTTGTTTTGCATGGCAGTGGTTTCAGCAGAGTGCATCTTTGCTTGTGCATCAAGAGTGTCCTGCGCTTCACGTTGAACAGCAGTGCGCGTTTCTTCAATCTTGACACTTGCGTTGGTGTTTATATATTCATCAATCGCAGCTCGGATTTCTTCATCACTAAGAAGAGAGACGTTGTTTCTTACGCGGTTAGCAATAAATTGCTTAAATTCAGAATGGCTACTTACCAAAAGTGCGGCATCAGAAGGGATAGACCCATTACTTTCCATTTTTGCGGCAAGTTCCATTGCTCGGTCCATGACTTCACTAGAAACACGACATGCTGCATGCGCATTAGAGATTAAAATATCGCTGGGGAGATTAGAAATATTTTTGTAGTCTCGCAACCATAAAAGACTCACCAGTTCGGTGTCAGTAATTGCATAATATACTTCCGTTTTAAACTTGTTCGGATACAGATCACGAAGGCATTTGTTAAGCCAAGGATCTTGGGTTACAACTATAGCTTTAGCCTGCTCTATATAGTGCGGACGAAAATCTCTGCGGCACATTCCAATTGCAATGAGAGTTTGGGCATCGTAGCGATATCTTTCTATGGCATCAAAGCCATTTCCGTGGGTCGTTCTGTTTTTAGCCAACCATTCAACTATTTCTTCTTCACCTAGTATATTTTTGTAATTGGATGCATCTGTAAACGAAGGAGCATGCACAGTATCAATCTTGGCCTTTTCTTTTAAAGCGTGGGGAATATCTTTCGCAATAGCAAACAGTAAATCGCCAGGTAATTTTTGGCTAGCTAAATTGTCAAGGCGAAAACCATTTCTACAATGCGGTTTGGATGCAAAAGCGTCAATTAGACGAGCTGCTTCTTCTGCTGTGTGCTGGAAAACGGCAACGTTTCCTCCGCTACGGCGAATTAATCGAACAAGTTCTGTGATAGCGTTATAATCTGAAACGGTATCGTAGTTTAGTATGTCCAAAATTAAGGAACAGTCTAAATAAAAGGTGACGTTTTGGAATTTTGAATCAAGGTGATTCTTCTTTTCGTCAAGAAAATAGTAAAGGCCTTTATATGTCAAAAAACCTTTGGCGACTTCACAAAGATCATCATAAACAGTGCTTTTTTTCTCGTATTCAGACAAAATGAAATGGGCAATCTCAAATGAGTCGCTTCCATTATCTTCAGTGATAAGCCTTAAATCATTAGTGCTCCGGATAACGGTAAAACCGTTTAATTCGAAAAAAGCAGTCAACTTATCCTTGATTGTATCTGTAGATATTGTTTGATAATAGAAGTTTTCTTCAAAATATTTTTGAATAGCAAAAAGAATTGCATCAATTTTCCTGCGCATGTTATTCTTTCTGTCATCAAAACCATCGGAGTTATAGATGGTGTTTACATAGTATTTCTTTTTTTTATCACGCTTCAACTCGTAACGCACATAAAAATTGCCATCATCTGCTGGACGGCACAAGCGATCTAATAATTTTTCACATAGTTTGAGCGGGAAGTCTGCAAAGCCAAATTCCTTCATTGACTGTGCAACATTACCCAAAAGTATTTCAGCATCTATAGTATGCGGTAGGCTATATAAAACAAATGGCGTTAGTAGATTATAGTAGTCGCCGTTTTGGCTTTCCAGCATTGCTGATAGCATGGAAATTGTACATAATGTATTATCGTTTCTCATATCTAAATACACCTCATATTTCATTGCAAACACCCTCCTTTATGCTATGTATTAGTATAGAGGAGAATACTTGTCGATTAATATCAAAACTAACGTTATTAAATAATTTTAGAAGAGTTTCATCTTTTTTCGTGGTTCTGAGTGCTGCCTGCGTAGAATGGTGATGTATTATTTATATATGTATCTAATTTTGCATTGGGTGACATTTTTCTACAAAAAACGCAAAAACCCCAGCCGAGTAACCGGCTGGGGTTGCTGTATGAAAGGGTTTCTTAGGTTGCCTTTTTAGAGCTTGTCCAGAAATAGCGGTTGTCGCCGTTGCCGTTTTCGCCAGCCCAAATACCTACATAGGCCTTATAGTATCGGCCTGTCACACCTTGGTAGTCTACATGACCATCGTGGAAATAGTCATTATAGCCCAGCATACCGGAGGTAGTGTTGTGGGTAAAGGTTTTTACCCATGTCCAAGTGCTGTTATCGGTGGACTCATAGATCGCAATCCGTAGCGCACCTAACTCATCCATGTAATCCACACCAGTGACAGTAAACCAGACTTGGATTTTTCCGCTTCCTGCGGGGTATATATAGGCATTATAGGAATCCAGATAGTTGCTTGCGCGGGGGTGTACGGTGGCTGTGGTTGCTGCGCTCGCCCCCACGGGCAGCAGAATTGCCAACACCAAAAGGATGGCTGCGATACGAACAATGGCGAAATTCTTTCTGTTATGCATAAAGTGCTTATCCTTTCCTAATAGAATCAATCATCATTTTAATCTCTTCGATGGACAATTCACCGGAAATATAGCACTCATAGGAATCTATGATCCATACGGCGCGCAGCTGCTTATTATTGGCAAAGATGTAGTATTCCACATCTGATACCTCATAGATTTCTAAAAGGTCTTCATTGACTTCTATTTTTTCGGGATCAGAATCTAAGTAAGACCGAACGGAAATTTTCATTGATGTTTCGCCGCTTTTATAGAGGGCCATGTATATGCTTTGCATTGGGTTTTCGCGAACGGTAATATCTTCCAATTGATATTTTTCGGGGATTGTTGTCGGCACAATATCAGATCGATTATTCGTTTCAGCTAATACTTGCTGCAAAGACTTAAACTCAAGGGTGTCTTCTGTTGCGGGTTCGCTGTCCTCTGGCTGATCCTCGCTGACAAAGGAGAATGTCTCCTTGGCCCATTGGGCTACAGCATTCCATATATCCTTCCACCCAAAGGCGCTGGCGGCTACAGGAATGCAAACTAAAAGCGCAACCACTGCTGCTGCCGCAATAAGCCGGGGAAGCCAAGAGCGGGCAGGCTTTGCAGGTGGCACCGCCTTCGATGTATGTTCAAGGCATTCTTCCTCCGTGGGGAGATAATGCTGCTGGAAAGATTCCCATGCTTCTAGTGCTGTTTTTCCGGTGTTGTTTGTTTTTTTTCTGTCAGACAACACCTCCATTACATAAAGTAATAACTCTGTATCCGATTCCTGCCCATCAGGGGCTTCGGAATCTAACCGGAGAAGTTCTTCGAGTTCTTCCGTTGACATAGTATTATACTTTGAAAAATCACGAACTCCACGGTTCAGATTCTCGGACATGTCGGTTCCTCCTTTCAACTACAATATGTAGCATAGCTGTTATATAGTGACATTATCGGTCGATTTTTCGCTGTAGTACTTCTTTGGCTCTCTGTACACGTTTCTTACAAGCGCTGATGGAGATGCCACGAGCTTTAGCCATTTCCTCGTGAGACTTCTTCTCAATAGCCATTTCCGCAAGGATCTTAAATTCTTCCGTGTCTGCCACATTTTCATAGAGAATGTTTAGACTAATGCCGTCGTCTAAAACGGAAAATTCTTTGATTTGGGTGACGAGGTACTTTTCGATAATCCTTTTTGCAGTTGCTTGATTGCTTTTTATATTGCGAATAGTATTCCTCAAAGTCAGAACAAGCCATCCTTGGGGATTGGGGCTGGCGCACAACTTATCTGGATTTTGACAGGCGATGCGGAAGGTCTCCTGCACAGCTTCTTCTGCAAGAGCGACTTTGCCTAACCCAACGCGGGCATAGACCATCAGCTTGTCAAACATATCGAGATACAATTCCTCGATTTTTGCGCGTTGTTCATCGTTCATCCTTGGCAAACACCACCTTTTCTGCGATATTTTACATATTACCACAATTTTGCTCAGCTTTCAATATAATTTCCAAATTTGCTGTCACCTTTCCTTAGCATTGCCACATATACACATAAATAGGGGGTGACAAGTTGGAGAAAGTAGAAGTGGGCCGAAGAATTCGGGAAACGAGGCGTAGCAAAGGCTATACGCAACAAGCATTAGCACAAGAAGCGGGGATTGGCGATGTGTACTTGGGAGAAATTGAGCGTGGGCTCAAGATGCCCAGTCTGAGCAGCTTTATCAAAATCATTACTGCACTGGATGTTTCCGCTGACTATATACTGCGTGAAGAGCTACCCACCGGCAGGGAATACATATTTGATGAGATTACACAGAAGATGAAAAACCTTACCCCAAAGCAGCGTAAAACTGCAACTGACATTCTTGATGCGTATTTGAGAAACCTTGACTAAAAAACCGAGGAGACGCAATTTTGCGTCTCCTTTTTCTGTTTTTCTTGGCTAGCGACAAAATGCGACCGCATTTGCAAAAGGCCTGCTGTAAGATATGCATATAGCATTGAAACAATGCTATATGCATATAAGAAAGGAAACGATATTATGACAAGAGCACAAGAAATTATGGACGGATTGACAGGGCAAGATAATGTTCAAGCTTTGATCCAAATGATGGCGGAGAACTTCGAGGACTTTGCTGAGGCCCGGGAGCGGTATGCGCAAGCAATGCGTAAGCTGAAAGGGGAGATGGGGGAGGAAATCGTAAATGCGGAGGAAAATGCTATCCGGCAACAGGTGGCGTCCGACCTGCTTTTTTCAGGTCTGCTCGGCATCAAGGCCAATCTGGATAATTTCATTGATCCTATGGCGAGAAATTTTTTAGATGTGGATACGGAAGTTTATCTGAGAGAAACTTCCGCCCACAACCTTCCGAAGTACGAAAGCGCTCAAAAAGTGCGAGACCGCTTCTTTGTTTCGTTGTCGGCTGAACAGAGGGAAATATATGAGGCAGTGACTATATACGATAGCCATTTAAAAACAGTAGGGCCAAAATTGGCACACTATTACGGATACTTACTCGGCAACGAGCTCCTGCCTTGCGTTATCCCGGGTTACCATGCCGATCCGGTGCTGACAGCGCAATATAATAGCATGCTGGAAAATTATTTGGGAATGCAGCTTTCGTAGTTTGCAGCGAGCATTGCACTGCATTTGAAATAGAACAAAATTTTGCAAACAAACATACTTCGACTGATTTTGCCCAAGGCGTGTGGTATTTTATAGAAAAATGCCAAAAGAAAGAGGGCAGAACTATGGGGAAACGCATTGCGTATTTGCGCCATAAAAAGGGTCTTACTCAAGCGGCACTTGGGAAGAGACTGGGGCTCAGCGCCAGTGCAATCGGCATGTACGAGCAGGGGCGCCGGGAGCCGGCAATTGGTACTTTGATTTCGCTGGCGAGGGAATTTGGCGTTACGACGGACTACCTGTTAACCGGCAGCATCCCGAAAGAGTTGCACTCTGGGGCAGTCGATAGACGCATCCCAAAACGTATAGGACGAATTCTCTATATTGGTACAGCTTGGCTTGTTGATGAGGAAGACTGTTGAAGGGGTACTTTGTCTGTTTTGGATGTGCATACATGCGACAAAAAGTTTTTAGAAATAAATAAACACAGCACCGGAAAGTTCCGGTGCTGTGTTTTTTTATTGTTGGTTGCTACATAGTAGAGGGAGCAACCAAAGCCGATCTTGACACCATTATAGGAGGTCAGCAGGTCGCCCCAGTCTGCATCGCCGTATGTATAGGCAATGGTATCCTTGGGGCATAGGGGGCGGGGAAGCCGCCCCCATGCTCGCGCTGGTTTCGGGATTCCTGCGAGGGGACAGTAGAACCGTCCACTTGTCCTGTCCTATTCTGGCTCGGACAATTTCTTTTTTAGTATGTGTGCTCCTCCGAATACAAAACAGGCAAAACCGCCCAGGAGAACGACATAATGCCATATGCCTACCGCCAAGCCAATCGAAGAAGCATCATACAAAACTGTGCGGTCACCTGCTTGTGCCACTTTTACCAACCTTGCATAATCTCCTCCAAAAATACCAACATCTCGCTCCAGCTGATATGAGTCGCCGTTAATCTGTTTTGATGTTCTTTCCAATAATTGAATATTATATTCCGACGTGGTGTCAAAATAGGAAACACAATTACCATCTTTATCAAGGTATACAGCCTTATCGCCCCTAATAAAATAAATTACTATATTGTTCGCAAGAAGCTCAACAGCAAAGGCCCCATTAATGTTAAACCTGAATCCGTACTGATAGACACCGTTTTGGTCATATACACAGATTTCTTGTGAATTCAAACCAACAGCAAACCAGCCATCTTCCCTAACATCAAAAACATCGATCACCTGTTTTGGAGGTTCACTTTCTATTTTTTCCAATTCTATGTTTTTGATTACGCTGCTATATTGATCTTCTATTTGATTAGCATTGGCTGGAATGACAATCGTAAATACAAGTGCGCACAGCAAAACAGCACACCACAATGATCTGGTATATGCGTATTTTTTCATTATTGCACCCCCAGAAAACCTTTATATGCGGCATCAGCGAGATCAAACACAGTAAATGGAAGAGGAACACCGTCGGCGGCAGTATTACTCATACCAAAATTAAATCCCGGCGTAATTAATCCAAAAGATAAAGTTACTCCGCTGTATGCTTGGGATAAATCATCTGCTATTGGTATTATATTGTAATCTACAGCAGCGTACGGAATAGAACCGCCGATAGAGTATGAAGGCCCGTATAAATCTTTTACGTTACTTGCATTTGTTAAGGACATGGTTCCTGCCACAGCAAGATTAAACTTCCAATCAGAATCAACAGCCAGCATCTCGTCTACAGAAGGCAAACCGGTATTGAAAATATTAGGGGCGGTATATGAAATTTGCAATTCTGAATTTCCTGATGAGTCACTAACAACGCTAAATTGTAACGACGCAGATAGTGGCCCTATACCAAAAGCAAAAACACAACCAGCAGAAGCAGTAAAGTGAATATCTCCATCATTGCCATCATTACGCAAATCTCCGAAAGCAGATACCGGATCATTTATAACAAATCGTGTTCCTGATGGATCATAGAAAATCAAAGGATTGTTGTTACAATATGCAAACATGTTATTGCCGATTAGTCCCTGTCCGGTGGCGTTAAATGCATCTGCATTAATAAACCGACCCATCTCGGGATTATGGTAGCGGCTGTTGAGGTAGTAGAGGCCGGTTTCCTGGTCGTAGACATAGCCGCGGTAGCGCAGGGGATTAAGATAGCCAATGGTGCCCGCAGTACAACCATATGTCGCAATTAGGTTGCCCCAAGCATCATAGGCGTAGCTGGCAACTTCAGTGCCACTGCTGTTTACAATGGCAACCACATCACCTTGCAGGTTGGTAACGTAATAATAGGTGGTACCATTCCAGATGACAGAAATTGGGCCGCTTGCGCCGTAGGTAAAGTGCAAGGTATCGCTGCCTGCGGTCATCTGGACAAGCTGACTGCCGTTATAGGTGTAGCTGTAGGAATCAGTGGAGTTGGTGCGGCCTGTACGCATGCCGTTGGCATCATAGCTGTATGTCCAGGTGGTAGTGCCATCGGACATGGCAGAGAGTTCTCTGCCGTGTTTCCAGGTATAGGTCCAGATTCCGTCCGTTAACGGGTTGCCAATGGCGTCATAGGTAATGGTCGCACCGTCATAGGCTGTCAGCAGGTCGCCCCAGTCAGCATCGCCATAAGCATAGGTAATGGTGTCCGTGGGTTCTCCCAGCGCACCAGCGGTGTAGGCGTACTCTGTCCGGGGAGAGTAACAGTTGAAGGGAGGTTGATCCCTCCAACTGTTTCCTCACTTGGAAGCAAAAAAGTAAGCCTTAAAAATCAATATTCACAAATTTTTCACAAAAAGGAGAATGTAACTGCAATGTACCAGCAAGCATCGCCTTTTGGGGACAAAAGGCAGTTTGTTGGGGTAGCCCCAAACCCTTAAAGGTCTCAGGAATATTCCTGACAAGTCTGCGTTTGGGTGACCAAACGCGATGCTTGCTGGTATGCTTTATTGCCGATACTGAATTAATATAGATTCCACAAGTATTACAAGTCGATAGTACACTACTAATTCATCTTTTTCCAATCCTATTGACTGATTTATCAATTCTGAAAAGGTATTCTTTTCGGTCTTAGAAATAATCTCGCTCGCCGGTATTTCAATGAACTTTGCTCGTTTTACTAACTGTGTGCAATAGCCCCCGATAATAGAATCAATAATCATAAGCTCAGGACAACTTCTGCGCATTGCCGTAGGAATACTTGATTCTAAAAATGCTTTCAAAATATATTCATGTTGTTTGTTTTTCATCAGATTCACCTATACCAGAACGTTAAAATCTTGCCGGCCGATGTGAACATTCCGCCTTGTCCAGTAGAATATGTCAAATTCCAAGATGCATTTCCGTAATTGTAGTTGTAGGTGTACTTTAATACGGAAGAATTGCGATTTGCAAAGCTTACTGCATCTTGAGTGTATTTGAGCACATTATTACCTTTAGTCAAACCCTCGCTAACTACATGTTTATTGTAGTGGTACTTCATTGATTGATAGCCAGATTTGAAAGTGCCACTATCCCATGCTTTTGCTGCTTGGGCTACTTTAGTTGCACCGCTTGCGGCACCTGTGACTGCTCCAGTAATGGCACCTGACAAAGCGCCGTCACCTGCACCTTCTAGTGCCGCTTTATCAGCGCCCTCCCAAGTTCCTGTTGACACACGGTGGTTGACTGCGGCAGTACCAGCACCTATAGCAGCGCCTGTGACCAAACCTATAGCAGCTCCTTTGGCTGCTCCAACAGCAATCACTGCAGCCGCTGTTCCTGCACCGGCGGTCGCAACTGTAATAGCTGCCACAGCTGCAACTACTGCTACCACTGCAACTGCTGCAACAAGTTTTGTTGCCCAGCTTGGCCAATTACCAGTGGGGTCAGACATATTAACAGGATTATTCATACAGTATGCAAATAAATTATATCCGCGAATATCTCCGCCTACATCAGACATAACGCCATCCGCATTAATCCACCGACCGATCTCAGGATCGTAATAACGGCTGGATACATAATAGAGCCCTGTCTCCTGGTCATAGACATACCCACGGTAGCGCAGGGGATTAAGATAGCCAATGGTGCCCGCAGTACAACCATATGTCGCAATTAGGTTGCCCCATGCATCATAGGTGTATCTGGCAACTTCAGTGCCACTGCTGTTTACAATGGCAACCACATCACCTTGCAGGTTGGTAACGTAATAATAGGTGGTACCATTCCAGGTGACAGAAATGGGGCCGTCTGCACCGTAGGTAAAGTACAGGGTATTGCTGCCCGCTGTCATTTGGACAAGTTGACTGCCGTTGTAGGTATAAGTGTAGGAACCGCTGGAACTGCTGCGGCCAATTCGCATTCCGTTGGCATCATAGCTGTATGTCCAGGTGGTGGTGCCATCGGTCATGGTAGAGAGTTCTCTGCCGTGCTTCCACGTATATGTCCAAGTGCCATCATTTAAGGGGTTGCCGATCCCATCATAAGTAATCTGTGTACCGTCATAAGAGGTCAGCAGGTCACCCCAGTCAGCGTCACCGTAGGTATAGGTTACCGTGTCGGTGGGCTCTCCCAACTCGCCAGTGGTGTAGGCATACTCCGTCCGGGAAAGGATATTACCGGCATTGTCGTAAGTCCAGACATGGGTAAAGCCGCCTGCCTGGTTGTTCTCCCGGATCAGCTGGTTGGCAGAATCATAGGCGTAGGTGGTCACATTCGTGCCATCACTGACAGATGTGATATTGCCGTTATCATCATAGGTATACGAATAGGTTTTCGCAGTGTTTCCGTAGCTGTTCGTGTATTCGCTGACCTGCCCGGAATTCGCGTTATATTGATATTGCGTAACCAGTGTGCTGTTGGTTGCTTTGCTTGTGATCCGGCCAAAAGCATCGTAGACAATGTGCTCGTTATCGCCGTTGCAGTCAATAGCGGTTATGCGATTGCCATTGTCATAGGTGTAGTTTGTGGTATATGTAACACCGTCGATGGTCTCAACCTGCTTTTTAAGGTTGTTTTTGGAATCATAGGTGTACTCTACAGAATGACTGTGGTTCGTGCTGCTTTCCACATACTTCATCAACCGGTCGGTAAGATCGTAGTAGTAGGTGGTTTTGATCCCGGTCTCAGAGTCCGTGACGGTTGCCAGATTGCCGGAATTGTCGTAAGCGTAGCTTACGGTGGTACCGTCCTCGTAGGTCTCCTTAATGATGCGGCCATAGCGATCGTAGGTATATGTAATGCTGTCACCGTTGCCGTAGGTCAGAGTGGAGAGATAACGGTCTTGATTGTCTGTGTAAGTGTAGGCAGCCAGTGTCTTATTGCCCACCTTGACACCGGTACGCTGAGCAAAGCTGCCGTAGGTAAAGTGGTAGGTGCTGGAGTTGGTTTCCAGTTCCGTTAGCAGATCGTCCTCATAGGTATAGGACGCTGTGAGGGTATAGCCGGCATCTACATCCGCTGCGGCTGTGGCCAGACGGTACATTTCGTCGTAGGTATATTCCGTCCGGGTCTCGGCAGTGTCATTGGGATATTGTACCCATTCCAGCACATTTGTATTTTCATTATAGTTGTAAGTTGTGGTATTTTCAAGGGCATCTTTTACACTGGCCAGGCGGTTTCCGTCGGTAGTGTAAGTGGCCGTGCTGCGAATAGTTTGCCCACCGCTGGTGATTTTGACTTCCGTGTTGTTTCCGTAGGTGTCGTAAGTGAATTCGTACACCTCGCCTGTAGCGGTTGTGGCAGTTTTGACATTGTGATAAGCATCGTAGGTGTAGGTCATTTGGGTGACACCGGCTTGGATAATCTTTGTTAGGTTGCTGTTGGTGTCATACTCGTAGGCAGTAGTCTGCTTTTGCAGGTCTACTACGCTTTTTACGTTGCCTTTGTCATCGTAAGTATAGCTGCTGCCGAATTCTTCCTTGAATAGCTGGATGGCATCAAAATATGCGTTGTTGACATTGTTGTCATACTGCGCCTCCACATGAATAGCGCTGTATGTTTTATCTGCAATTGCAACACCTGCTGCATACTGCCAGCCGTTGGAACTGTCCGTATCCGGGTTAAATTTCGCAAAGCCTCTTGTGATGGTGCCGTCGGTATTAAGGAATGTTATTACGAGAGAGAACTGTCTGCTGTTATTGTACAGTGGTGCGGAATCTCCTATTGCCCAACCGGCAACTACGTATGTATCGCCTGCGCCGCCGCTGACATTTACTGTCTGATAAAGGTGCTTACACGCATCCGGATCGCCGGTAATGTTGTACACTGTGCCATTAATGCCTGGGCCGGCAGAAGTTGCAGTGACGCATTTCTCTGTAGATGTGAAAAGGGAGCCTCTGGTCCAGCCATGATCGCCGTAACGGAAATCACCGTTATTGACTAGGTTATATCGGCTGGCAATTGCAGCTCTTTCGAACTGCACGCAGTCCATATAAACTGTTCCGGCTGTTGTCGTCATCAGCTGAGCATAAAGATTGCCGTATTCAGATGCAGTGCATGTAACCTGCAATCTAGTCCAATCACTTCCCGGCTGCAGGACCTTTGAATTAAAGACTTCGCCGTTGCTCGTAGTAATCGATAGATATGCGCTTGCGGTGGCATCCGTTTTTACATAAGCGGAGAAGGTGAATGTATCGGTACCTACAAAGACGCCGGAGGTATACCGCACACCGCTTGCAGCTCCGGGTGTTGCGCGTGTCATTTTTAGGGATTTTGTTCCGTAGTACGCAGTATCGGCGGCAACAGCACTTGTTACATCAGTACTTAGGGCGCTCCATGTTGTACCCAGTTCAAAGCTGTTGTCTTTGAATAGGTTGATGACCGTATTTTGCAGTTTGGAGGATAGCTGCATCTGATTGGCCTTAGAAGTGTTATCCGTATAATCATTTCGGGCGTATTGGGAGTACTGCGCTCTGCCTTGCCCGTCCTGAACGGAAATCACATTGCCCCAGTCATTAAACTGCATGATCTCAACGTTTTCGTTATGATCTTTGAAAGTGGTTTGATTGTGCGCATATTCAATGGACAAGTTGCCGCCGGCTGTAGTTCCATCATATTCCTGAATGCCAACGACGCGTTTGGGAGATCCGGTGGAGTAAGAATATTGCAGCTTATATCCGTCAATATCGGTTGCTCCGGTCATGAAGTTTGCAGAGTCGTAAACAAAACTGCTGACCTCTCCATCCTTATCAGTAATAGTGGCGAGTTTTGATCCCGAATATCCAAAGCTGACATAAGCAAGCTCTGTGCTTCCTTTGCCCACATAGCTAATGCGGGTCAGCAAACCGTTAGAGTATGTAAAATTGTACACCCGTCCGGCACCGTCGGTGATCTTGGTGATCAGTTTGCTGCTGGTGCTTTGATAAGTGATAGTGATATTGCTTTTGGTAGCTTGGTTGTTTTCCAGTTTGTAAAGACGACCTTGACTATCAAAATGGCTTTTATTTCCGTTTTTATCTGTTATGGTTTTGTTGCTGCCGGAAATAGATAATGTCAGTTCCAATCCGTCTTCGTCTTTATAACCATCGGCAACCTGATTGGGGAAGTAATGCTTTGTTCCGTCACCATCCGTCCAAACATAATATGTTACTTCTTGTGAGGTGCCGGAATGCCAGGTTTCCTGACTAACTGTCTGATTGAAGTTTGTACGCCAACCATAGCCAAGGCCAAAGGAGTTTTGAGCGCTGTCGTTGGTGTTGTATACATGGCTGATGGTAACAGGCATGCGGTTTCCGCTGAAACCGATATCACTATGGATCCATGTCAGGTTTCCGGAATAATTGTTAACATACCCTGTACCGGCACGACCTGCAGAGCTTGCAGTGTAGTTCCAGTAATCTTCCAGGCCGTTGCTGTTGCGGAAAGTAATGAACAGATAGGGCCAGGTTGTTTCGTCATATTTATCATAGTCGGCCGTGTAGAAGGCTTTCCAGTTATTAGACTTGGCAGATTCGATTTCATCTGTGGCTTTCAGCATAACACCGGTGTTCTCGCCAGTATACCAGCCCCGTGCAACATTCGTAATCTCCCAAGAATATCGACCATTGCCGCTTACAAAAGTATAGTCTTCTACACTGGTGTTATAGCCGGGTTTATTGTCCCAAGTGATGGTTTTGGATTGCCATGTGCTGTTTACCTTGTGTGCTTCAACTGTAGTAACAGCGCTGTTTCCTGCGACACGTCGCAAGGACAACGATGCGTTTACAATCACATCTGCGGAAGTAAGGGACGGCAGATTTACATATTGTATAAAAGATCGTGTTATGCCGTAGTTTGTATGATAACCGCAGTACATTGTGCCCCAGTTGTTATCTTTATAGTAATCCTCTGCGACAAACTGGTCCAGAATGTTGAGACGCGCGTATGGAGCTTCAATTACAGGATCCAGCACCACGGGCCATTGGCGCTCTGCGTCAGCTAACCACTTCATGGGCATAGTGTAGGTCAGTGTATATGCTGTGCCAGCGCGAACCAAAGAAACAGCGACATCTGTGCTGATGACTCCGGTATCATCAATCATATAAGGTGCTGGCATGGTCAGAATTACTTCGTCGCTGTTGGGCGCTAAAAGGTCGATACTGCCATCATCGTTGAGTACCGGCACCAATAAGCCGGTTTCCAGTGTGTAGCGGTATCCCTGTACCGATTCATCAAAATGATTGAGCACAATGGATTCCTTCAGCTGATAGGAATTCAGATCATATACAATGTTTGTATTGTCATAAACGCCATTGTACATCAGGCGAGACTGGAGCTTCTCCCGTACAATTTCAGGATGCTCAGCAGTCTCCTTTGCCAGTGTGTGGTCCAGCTCCTGTATCTGGGCGGGGGCCGCCTGCATTTGCGTTATCGTCTGAACTGCATCCGCGTTAGCGTCTGCAATGCTTGCGGTTGCGCTCATGCCGTTTACAGCAGACAGATCAGCCTTTCGGATCTCTCCGGCCATACCGAAACTGACGGTATATCCATCCTTAGAAATGGATACCCGGTTACTCTTGTTCAGTTGCTGGGGGAATACCACATTCCATTCGCCGGCTACATTGGTATAGGCACCGGTGCTTCCGGAGCCGACTGCCTTCAGCGTATTATCAATATCTTCCCATTGGCCGTCTTTTTCGTAATGAACAGCTTCCGGATAAACGACCGCCATATGCAAGCCGTTACTCAGCTTGTACTGCTTGGAAAATTCTGTTCTGTTCTCAGTGATCTCTGCCACGATGGTAGCAGGCTCATTATCAATGACGGTCTCATTTGCAGATGGAGCCACATCGACAACATCGGTGGCGTCTAAGGTCTCAAGACCTAAAGCGATTGCCTGGTGAGGGAGTAAGTTAAACAGCATGACCACTGCTAAGAGCATGCTGCAAACTTTCATTAGTCGTAACTTCATGTATATTCCTCCTTAGTATATGATGTTTAATAGGCGAATATAGGACCAATGATGCAGATGGTTTTTGTGGCTATCTTTCGAAGTCACAAAAACGAGACCCCTAAACCATGACAATCCTCTCCTTTTTGTTGAATTAAGTACATTAAAATATGTACCATATGCCAAACATCGTGACATTTTCTGGCAAATTGCAAATCGTAAGCATAAAAACTCCGTAGGTCATAAAGCTGGGCCAATAGATTTTTTTCGCTTGGAGATCAGGTCCAAAGAGGGAAAACCATTTGGTCAATGTATGATATTAAATCGTTCTTGGAATTTCTTGGCTAGAATACTGCAAAGCCCGGCAGGTGAAACCTGCCGGGCTTTGCTTATACTGTGATCGCTGCTATGTATTGCACGGTCTGAATATGGCCTATTGCAATACGGTTGTGGCGGTCAAATTTCATAGTTCGTATGGGGCAATTGTTCTTGACCATCTGGCCGCCGACGGAGCCGGCTTCACGGCTGGTCAGGTGACCGTTGTAGCCGTTGGTCAGGTTAACGCCGACCTCAGAAGCAGCCTGCATCTTGAACTTGTCCATAGCCTCACGAGCCTGGGGCACATTGATC
>JAEIGA010004055.1_pt1 | contig 22681 bp, 21 predicted proteins | sample 9270691 | NCBI WGS metagenome assembly JAEIGA01 (sample SAMN17057246, study PRJNA624740) | gut metagenome | biome: biome; isolation source: fecal sample | host: Bos grunniens | place: China: Xizang | collected 2019 | reverse complement strand
TTTTCATTATAACCAGCTTTCTTTCTTCAATCTTTTAGACGTTTTTGATAGTTGTATTCATCAAATTCAGCTGTTGTTACTACAATATGTTTTTGATCAGTACTAATACCATTTACCATTTTTGGTTTTTCTTTTTTAACTTCTTTAACAGGTGCTTTTTTAACTACTTTTGTACGAGTTGTTTCAACACCATCTGGTTTTCTAATTCAACAAAATCAACAAATGTGTCTACCATCATCTAATAAAATAGTTCTTTCATATTGTTTTCCATGACATTTATCACAACCTTGATCAGTTAAATTATCACCAGCATTCTTTCTTCAAATAGCTAATTTTTTCTTATAATCATAAACATCAAGATATGCAACTTCAACTTTAGTATGTTGTTTAGGTGGAATTGTTTTCTTTTTGCTTGTGTTCTTTTTAGAATTATTACTTTCAGAATCTTGTAACATTCTCTTTAATTCTTCAATTCTATCTTCATAACGATCTATTTTTTGATTTTCTTTATTAATAGCATCGTTATAACTTTTTTCATTTCTAAAAATTATTACTTTTTTATCTTTGCTTTTCATGAATAAACCTCAATCCTCTTTTTATAACATGTATATTTTAACACTTTTATAATAAAACTTGTGTATTATTTTCAATCTATTTTAACTAAATTTAATCTAGTTGAACTTTAGCACCAGCTTCTTCAAATTTCTTTTTCATTTCAGCAGCTTCTTCTGGTTTGATGTTTTCTTTAATTACAGAAGGTGTATTGTCAACAGCTGCTTTTGCTTCCATTAAACCTAAACCAGTAATTTCTCTAACTACTTTAATAACAGCAACTTTATTACTACCTGCATCAACTAATTTTACTGTCACTTCAGTTGGAGCATCATTAGCACTAGCTCCTCCAACAGCAGCAACTGCAACTGGTGCAGCAGCACTTACACCAAATTCAGTTTCAATTGCTTTAACTAAATCATTAATTTCTAAAATAGTCATTTCCTTTAATGATTCAATAAATTGTTCTTTTGTTAATTTTGCCATACTTATATTCTTCCTTTCAAAATCATTTTTAAAATAAAATCTAACTTTGTTTAGTGTCTGCCACAGCTTTTAAAGCATATAGGACACTTCTGATAGGGAATGTAAAACAAGATAGAAGCATTGAATATAATCCTTCACGACTAGGAATGCTTGCAATTGTTTTAATTTCATCCACATCAACAAACTTAGAATTGAAAAAACCACCCTTAATTTTAATAAATTCGTGTTTTTTCGCAACCTCAACAATGCTTTTAAAAACACTAATCTCATCTCCAAAAGAAAAGGCAATAGCATTTGGACCAACTAAATTATCCTTAAAATTATCAATTGCTTGTTTTGCAAAAGCTCGTTCTAAAATAGAATTTTTTAAAACTTTTAGTTTTCCTTCATTTTTTGTCAATTCTTTTCTTAAATTAGTAATTGAAAAAGCATTTAACCCTTGGTATTCAAAAATAATGAAAGACTTTGACTTATCAATCAATTCAGCAACTTCATTAACCTCATTTTGCTTTCTTTCAATGATCGCCTTCATCATTTAACTCCTTTTACAATATGCAAGTTAAAATTAATGTTAAAAAACTAGGTTTAACACCTCGACAACAAATTAAGAATCAAAAAGATTCAGTTGTTTTCTTTGGCATATTGCTCTTTTATTATAATAAAAAAGTTAAAATAATATTATTTTTTTATATTAAATTATAAAAAGTAAGAATAATAATAGTTGTATGTTAGATTTGAAATTATTAGATGAAAAACAAAAAGAGGCTGTAACAACTGACTTAGGTCCCAGATTAATAGTAGCTGGGGCCGGAAGTGGTAAAACTAGAGTTTTAACACTAAGAATTAACTATTTAATTGACCATTATCAAATCAATCCAAATAAGATTCTGGCTATTACTTTTACAAATAAGGCTGCTAATGAAATCAAGACTAGAGTACAAGCCAATAATTGTTCAACTAAAATTGAATGAATTGGTACATTTCATAGTATTTGTCTAAAAATATTAAGACAAGATATTGTTTATTTAAAAAGGAAAAATGATTTTTTAATCATTGATGAAGAAGATAAAATAGATATATTAAAAGAATATTATAAAGAAAATGATATAAGTGTTAAGGAATTAAATTATAAATCGGTATTACACTTTATTGAACAAGTAAAAGACAATCATTTTAACAAACAAGATGTTTTTAATGAAAGGAATTGAAAACTATTATCAGTTAAGAACAATCTTGATTGTTCGCGAAAATACAACATCTACACTTTATATGTTCAAAAATGTGAAAATGATAATTTAGTTGATTTTAATGATTTATTAATCCTAACTAATAAGTTATTAAAAGATTTTCCACAAATTTATCAAAAATGAGCTAACTATTTTGAATATGTTCTCATTGATGAATTTCAAGATACAAACGATAAACAATATGAATTAGTTAAATGCTTTGTTAGCAAAAGTCAGAATATTTTTGCAGTTGGAGATCCTGATCAAATGATTTATACTTGAAGAGGGGCAAATGAAGAAATCATTAATAGTTTTGAATCTACTTTTCCAAATTCTAAAGTTATCATTTTAGATACTAACTATCGTTCATTACAATCAATTTTGAATGTGTCAAATGAATTAATTAAGAATAACAAAAATAAATATCAAAAAACATTAAATGCTGCTAGAGAAGGATTTTTTAAGCCAGTTTTATTTAATGCAATTAATCAAGATATGGAATCAAAATGAGTAATTAACAAGATCTTAAAATTACAAGAAAAAAACGTTTCATTAAAAGATATTTGTATTTTATATCGCTCAAATTATTTATCCAGAAATATTGAACAAGAATTAATGATAAATAATTTATCTTATGTTATATATGGGGCTGTTAAGTTTTATCAACGTAAAGAGGTTAAAGATATTCTAGCATACTTAAAGGCAGCATTTTTAAGAGATGAATTATCATTTAAAAGAATCATTAATGTACCCAAACGAAATATAGGTCAAAGTACAATTGATAATATTCAAAAGTTTGCAAATATTAATCATTTTACTTTTTCACAAGCCTTAAATAATATTGATGAAATAGATAGTATTTCAACGTCTACTAAAAAAAGCATTAGATCATTTATTAATTTAATTAATGAGATTGCTTTATGCAATTCATTATCTAAAGCTATTTTAAAAGTTGTTGATGCAACTAATTTTATTGATTTTTTAAAAGCTAATGATGAGGAATATAGAATTAGGAATATTGAAGAATTAATTAATTCAATTATTCAATATGAACAAGATTATCCAAAAAATGATATAAGTGATTATTTGCAAGAAGTAGCCCTATATTCAGAAAAAGATAATAATAATCAAGAAAGCATTTCATTAATGACAATTCATTTGTCAAAAGGACTAGAATTTAAATATATTTTTTTAATTGGATTTAATGATGGTATCCTTCCTTCAAATAAAAGTATTAATGAACCAAAACTACTAGAAGAAGAAAGAAGGGTAGCTTATGTTGCTATAACTCGAGCTCAGGATCAATTATATCTTTCTACTTTTGGTGGAATTAATTATATGACTTCGTTACCAAACATTCCTAGTCGTTTTTTAAATGAGATAAATAATTCATTAATAGATATTGATAAAACTAAATTAATTAATCTATCCAAAACTAATGATGACTGATATGATTCAAAACAAAAAATTAACTATCAAGATAATTACAATGAAACTAATGATGCAAGTCAATATAAAATTGGAGATAGGGTAATTCATACTTTTTTTCAAGAAGGTATTATTATTGGTATTAAAAATGATATGCTAGAAATTTCTTTTAAACCACCATTTAATAAACGAACAATAATCGCTAACCACAAAGCTTTAAAACGAAAAGAAGTTTTAAATTAATTATTTAGTATTAATTTAAAATAATGAATAAATTCTTTTTCAAAATTTAAATGAGGGCTATGTTTAGCATCCTTAATGTTAAATGTTTGAAGATTTTTAATTTTCCTTGATAATTCTTTTTGATTATCTTTGGGATTAATTAAAAAATCATTTTCACCTTGAATTAAAAAGTAATTAATATTTTTATTAATTTCAATATTATGATAAGAATATACTAAATCATTTTTAATAATATTGCGTAGAACTATTAATGATTTAGTTATTTTATTTAAATGATTTTCATTTTTCTTACTCTTAATTAGATCAAGATTTTTTTTACTCAAAAAATCTTTAATTTTAATATTTTTTAAATGATTTCATAATTCATGATTTTCCAATATTACTGGTGTTAATGGATTAATTAAAATGACTTTTTTAGCATTATCAAGAAATTGTGACAAAATTAATGCTAATAATCCACCAAAAGAATGACCAACAAGAATAATATCTTGGTCTTTAAATTGAATAATCTTATTGATTGCATAATTACAAAAATAATTTAAATCTATTTTAATATTAGAAATGACTTCATTTTGTTTTCCATGAAATGGTAAATCAAAACTATAAAAATTATAATTTAATTCATCACATAGAGGCTTAATACAATTTAAAGCATTACAATTTGAAAATCAGCCATGTAAAAAAATAATCGTTTTCATTATTTATAGTATAGTTTAATTTTAAGTTAAATCAATATATAATTAATATTGCTCCATTAGCTCAATTGGATAGAGCTCTTGACTTCGGATCAAAGGATTCGGGTTCAAATCCTGAATGGGGCGCCAGTATGAATTAATCTCCTTTTATGAGGAGATTTTTTTATCTAAATATAATTTAATAGTAATAATATCTGTCATATTAATACCACTAATTCTTGATGCTTGATCCAAATCTAGTGGCATTATTCTATTTAATTTATCTATTGCTTCCAAGGAAAGATGTTTAATTTGTTTATAATCTTTTATTTTACTTAATGAGTATTTTTCTAAATTATTTACTTTTGCAATTTCTTCGTTTTGTTTTCTAATATAACCATCAAATTTTACTCTAATATTAATTTTCATTAATAAATCATTATCTAATGTTTTATAATTGTAATTTATTTTTTTTAAGATATCTAGAATATCAACTTCTGGTCTTTTTAAAAAATCATATAATGTTTGGTTTGTTTTAATTGCTTTTTTAGCAATAGATTTATATTTTCCAATGGTTTGCGTTTTTAATAAATTAATAATTTCATCATTTTTTTTTTGCTCATTTAAATATTGTTGATAATTTTTTTTAGAAATCATACCACAATCATAACCATACTTTAAAATTCGTTCTTGAGCGTTATCATTTCTTAAATTTAAACGGTGTTCAGCTCTTGAGGTTAATAAACGATATGGATCTAAAATTCCCTTAGTTGTAATATCATCAATCATAACTCCAATATAAGCTTCATTTCTTTTTAATATTAATGGTGGACGTTTGTGAAAATCATTACCAACATTAATAGCTGCAATTAGCCCTTGTGCTGCTGCTTCCTCATAACCACTGGTTCCATTGATTTGTCCAGCAAAATATAAATTTTTAACTAGCTTTGATTCTAATGTCTTCTTTAATTGAGTAGGATCAATTGCATCATATTCAATTGCATAAGCATACCTAACAACTTCACAATTTTTAAACCCAGGTAAACTTCTAATCATCTTGTCTTGAACATCTACAGGCATTGATGTAGAAAAACCTCCTAAATACTTTGTTTCCAACGAAAGTGATTCTGGTTCAATAAAAATTTGATGTCTTGGTTTATTAGCAAAACGAACTATCTTATCTTCTATTGATGGACAATACCTTGGACCAACACCTTCAATTAACCCAGAATACATAGCAGATTTAGTTAAATTATCCTTTATTATTTTGTGTGTTTTTTCATTCGTATGTACTATATAACAAGGTATTTGTTTTTTAAAAGGTAAATATTTTTTATTAAAATGACTAAAGCAAATTTTCATGTCAGTACCTGGTTCTAAACTAAAGTTAGAGTAATCAATTGTATCTGATTTAATTCTTGGTGGTGTTCCTGTTTTTAGACGAATAATTTTAAAACCAAGGTTTACCAAGTTAGCAGATAAAAAGTTAGCAGGCAAACTATTATTTGGGCCCTCTTGTTTAGTTTCATTTCCACGATATGTTTTGGCTTTTAAATATGTACCAGTAGTCAAAATAACATATTGTGAAAATAAATTAGTTTTATGATTTAATTGCACACCAACCACTTTTTTATCTTTTACAATTAAATTAGTAACTTCACCAACAATTAAATTAATTTTGCTATTCTTTAAAGCTTTAAGAAATCATTGATGGTATTTTACCTTATCAACCTGAGCTCTTAATGCTCATACTCCTGGACCTTTTGATGTATTTAATAATTTCATTTGGATCTGACATTCATCAGCAGCACGAGCCTGAACACCACCTAAACAATCAATTTCTCTTGTTACAATTCCTTTTGCTGGTCCACCAATACTTGGATTACAAGGCATTAGTCCAATTGAATCTTTACTTAAAGTTATTAGTGCTACATTTAACCCTTGCTTTTGACAAGCAAATACAGCTTCCAAACCAGCATGTCCAGCACCGACTATAATTACATCAAATTGAGATTCTTTTTGTTTATCAAATTTATTAATATTTAACTCCTATTACAATAACATAGTTATACCTAAACCAATTCCAAATAATAAGGTAGTAGTAGTAACATCTAAAATAGTTGCTAAAATAGGTGCAGACATCACTGATGGATCTATTTTTAATTTCATTGCAATGATAGGTAATGCTGAACCAAGTAACTTGGATAAAATAATAGCAATAAATAATGTAGCTGATGTACTACAAGCAATGATTAATCTATTAGAAAACCATTCTATGTTATTTCAAGTATTTCCTGGAATACTAGGGTGATCATTAAACAAAATTGAATAATATATTAATAATCTAACAAAGTTTACAATAGCTAAAATCAATCCAATCAAAAAACCAACTAATACTTCTTTTTTTATTGCCCGAAAATACTCACGATTGGTAATATCGCCAATGGATAAAGCTCGAATGATAGAAGCAGATGATTGTGAACCAGCATTACCAGAAGTTCCTGTTAAAACTGGGATTATTGGTACTAATAATGCAGTAGATAAGCCACTAGTTAAACTATCACCTAATACTTGAAAACGATCAATAACAAAACTAGTAATAGTTGCACTAATCATTAAAATAATTAATCAAAAAATTCTTGATTTAATGATACTTTTAATAGGAGCACTTAAATATGGAAAAGATAAATCTGACATCCCATACATTTTATAAATATCATCAGTTGTTTCTTCCTGAATAGCTTGAACAATATCACTATTCTTCACAATTCCTTTAATAGTCTTATCACTACCACAAACTGCAATACTATCAATATTATATTTATCAAATAATTGAATTACCTCATCAATACTACCTTTATGGGTAATATAAATAGGGTTATGATCACAAATATCACCAATTTTTTCATTATATTTTTCAGCAAAGAAAATATCTTGTAATTTGATTACGCCAAATAATTCATTATTGTCAACAATATATAGTGTGCTAGTTTGTTCAATATTAGAACGTTCTTGTTTAATAATTTTTAAACATTCATTAATAGTTCAATCCTTATTTAAGCTTAAAAATTCCGGGTTCATGATATGACCAACTTCATCTTCTTCATATTTACTAATTTTTTTAACCTCTTGTCTAGTATCACTATCTATATTTAATAAAATTTCTTTTACCCAATTTTTATGTTCTTCCATTAATTGAAATATTTGATCAGGTCATAATCCTTTTAAAATTACTTTTAATTCGTTTGCCTTAACTATTTTAAAAACTTCTTCAATTTTATCGAACGATAAACCTAATAGTAAAATTTTTGATTTTGTTTTAGTTGCGGTAACTAAAATAAAAATAATTGCAGGAATATCATCAATTAAATTTAAACATTCATTAATTACATTGATTGGATTCTTTTTAATTATTCTAATCAAGGCATTAACATTATATGTTTTTGCATAATTTAAAAGATTTTTAGATAGGTTGTTTAACACTTTTGTAGATTTAATCATTCCCATATTAACAACCTCCAATTCTTAATAAAATTATATGATATAACAAAAATATAAAATCAAAAATTACACCCGAAAGTGTAATTTTTGATACTATTTTATTATTATTAAAGTTTTATTTAATTATCTTTGGTTATTATTTGATTGTTGCACACCAGCATTAATCATTGTAGCTTGTGTACCTTCAATTTCACTATCAAATTCACGATAATCGATGAATTGACCATTAATAGTTGCTCTATATGTACCAACATGTTTTTTAACAGCTACACAATAATCTTGAAGTAACTTTCTTACTTGCATATAGTCTTCATCTTTATTTCTTCTAATGAATAAGTCATGCAATAGATAAGTATTATCTTCATATGTTTCACCAGTGTTTAATAATAAACCAATGAAAGAATTGATTTTTCAAGTTGGTTTTAATTCTTGATGATAAATGTTTTCATTAAATAACAATTCAAGTTTATCTTTCATTGTTTCTTCCATTCTTTTTCAATCAAGTAATAAATGACCTTCTTGAATGTTAACCAATCATCTTTCTCTTTCATTTCACATACCTTCACGTCTCATTGATCATGAAGTTTGAATAATTGTATTTTGTTGTACTAATGAGATGATTCACTTAATTTCTTCATATGAAATCATTTCACCAGCAGCTTCTCTAGCTAATAAATAAGCATATAGTTCTTCATTGCTTATTAAAATACTATTTTCATTCTTTTTTGTAAAATAATTTAATTGGTTGTCAATAAAATTCATAAATACCTTTCTTAAATAATTTCAATAGGTTGTAATGCTAGTTTTTTTGCTAGGACCACAATAATAATTCTAACACAAATACATAAGGATAGATTTAATTAGGTGGGAATCTTTGCAATTAGTCTTATATATTATATAAGACTATTTTTTTTACTTATTATGATGGTTTTTCTGATTTGTTGTCTTTTTTAAGAGATTTAATAAAACGACATTTAGGAAAACCACTACAACCAATAAATGGTTCATTACGTTTATTGTGTCTTTCCACTAAATTCTTATTACATAGTGGACAACTTTCATCTAAGATTTTTGGTTGTGATTTTGGTTTTAATGATTCAATAAAAGTACATTTAGGAAAACCACTACAACCAATGAATGTTGAACGATCCCTTCGATTAATTTTGTAAACTAAAGGGCTATTACATTTTGGACAATCACGACCAACTTGTTCATCTGCTTTCTTTTCCATGTTTTGTTTAGCATCAGCAATAGCTTTATCAAATTCTTGTTTAAATGCTCTAAGTCATTCATTTCAATTTTTATTTCCATTAGCAATTTCATCTAATTCAGTTTCCATTTTAGAAGTAAATTCCTTAGAAATAAAATGCGAGAATTCTTTAGTCAAATTAGTAATTAAAGAAATTCCAATATCTGTAGGACATAACTCCTTGCCGGGTTTAACATATCCACGTGATCTAACTACATTTACCATAGCACTATATGTAGATGGCCTTCCTACTCCAGATTTCTTTAATTCCTTAACTAAAGTACCTTCATTGTATAATGGTTTTGGTTCAGTTGAGTGTTTTACAATATTGGCTTTTGAATGCTCAACAAGTTCATCACCAACTTTTAAATAGGAAAGGTCGATGTCTGAATCTAATTTATTTTTTTCATAGTGTGGCAAAATATGATATCCAATAAAATGTAGTCGTTTATAACTTGTATAAAACTTTTGTTCATTATTTATAAAACGGATAATATGTTGTTTATAAACTGGTACATTCATAAATGAAGCAACAGTTCTAGTTCAAATTAAAGTATACAATTTAAGAATATTAACAGCATCTTTATCCTTAATTCTTCCCTCTAAAGATTTTGGAGTGATCCTAATATCGATTGGCCTAATACCTTCATGAGCACCTTGAACTAATGGACCAACATTAAAATCTTTTGCATTCATTGAAACATATTCTTGTCCATATTCATCGCGAATATAATCTCTAGTTGAAGTAATAAAATCAACATTTAATCGATTAGTATCAGTTCTAGGATATGAAATTAAAGATGTGATAACCCCATCAATATCAATTCCGTTATATAATTCTTGAGCAACTTTTTGTGTTTTATAAGTAGCTCAGCCTAATTTTGAAAAAGCTTCTGTTAATAATGTATCAGTTTGGAAAGGTGATAACACTTTCGATTTTGAAAATGTTGGTTCATCAATATTATAGACTACAAATTTATTTGATAATAAGTCTAAACATTTCTTAGCATCATCTTCTTTAGCAAATTTAAATTCACTATCACTCTTAGGTCCAAAACATTCACATTCAAAGGAAACAGAACGTAAATGAACTGGAATCTCACCTTTTTTATCCTTTCCTTTTAAAGTTGTTTCAATTGTTCATCAATATTCAGGTACAAAATTTTGAATTTGTAAATAACGTTCAACTATAAATAATAAAGCTACTGATTGTACTCTACCTGCACTAATTGCATTTAATTTAGAATTGACTAATGATGAAAGTCCATAACCAACAATCCGATCAAGAAGCCTTCTAGCTCATTGAGAATAAACTAAATTAAGATCAATATCCCTTGGTTCTAAAACGGCTTTTTCAATTGCTTTTTTAGTAATTTCATTAAAGGTTATTCTTTGACATTTATCTTGAATCTTTTTATCTTTTAATAAATCATATAGGTGTCAAGAAATTGCTTCTCCTTCCCTATCAGGGTCAGTTGCTAGATATATTTTTTCAGATTCCTTAGCAGTTTTTTTAATATCATTGATAATGCTTTCACTATTAGATTTTCCATTACCATTTTTATTAGAATAAAGTTCTCAAATAGGTTCTAATGTTTCTTTATTAAACCCATATCCAGCTTTTTTTAACTCACGTACATGTCCACCTGATGCAATTACTTCAAAATCTTTTCCTAAAAATTTTTTGATTGACTTTACTTTATTAAAAGACTCAACAATAACTAATTTCATATTTCCTCTCACCTAATATATATAGTAATATAATTAATCTTATATAGATAAAAGTGAGTTGTAAAGTCTTATAGGCAACTATATATGTTATATATAAAATTTATTAATTAATGATTATTTGTTCAAAATTATCAATCAATTTAACATTATTTTGATGACTAATATAGTTATTATTTGTAGCTCATACAAATAATTTCCTTTTTTCAAAATGATGAATAATATTACATTTTTGAAATTGGTTTTTAGACGGATTAATAAGTAAACTCATATTAGATACACCAAGTAATAAACGTTCAAAATTTTGTTGTATGTCCCTATCTATTTCATCAACAAAATAAGGAAACTCAGTTAAGTAACAATAGTTATCTAATTGTTTTAATAAATCAATTTTTGTAGATGTTGCTTTATCATCATCAATTAAAATTAGATCATAACCTGCTTTATTTAATTCCTGATATAAATTAATATTTTTAGATTCAAATTTTAAAGCATAGGCTATATCGTTTTTATTTCCTTTTAAAAACTGATTTAGACTTTCAAAATTATATTCACCTCAAATTGAAATAATTTTTTTCATATTTAATAGGTTTTTGTTACCCCAAATAAAAAGACTTAATGGTGGCATATAGATCTTTTTAAAATTGTCTGGATAATTTTCATCAATGATTGATATATAATCACTATCAATTCATTTTTGATTATTTAGGTCATAAAGATTAATTATCTCCCTTTTTTGAATAGCTTGATAAATTAATTCTCAATTACCTTTGTATTTATTTGTTAAAAAATAAATTATTGCTTGCATTTTCTTGTTTTCTTGCATTTTTACCTCTTTTTACACTTTCATATATAACTAAGGTAAAAAAATTTAAATTTTTTGCAAAAATTTTAAAAAAAGATAAAAAAAAGAAAAAAATTAGAAAAAAATGTCTTTATTAAAGGTGAAGGGAGAGTTTGGAGGTTTTTAAACTTCTATAAAATTAAAATGGTTAATGAACAAGAATTATTAAATAAAATTTTGGAATATATTGATGAATTATTATCGATGTTAGCATTAGTATTAACTAATGAATGTATATTAAAAATTGAAAATATACAAAATAAAATTAAAAAAATTTCTAATAAAAATTTAGTTGAAACAAAAAATGATATTAAAAAAAATATTCAAAATTAAGGAGTTATAAATGAAACAAGAAAGAATTAATGATGAATTTAAACAATGAAATGGAATTTTAAATAATGCCAATAATTGCTTAAGTAAAAATAAGGTTATTCCAACTGGAAGCATCCAATTTGATAAAGCATTAGGGATAGGTGGTTTCCCTATTGGTAGAATAGTAGAAATTTATGGTAATGAATCATCTGGAAAAACTACTATTGCTCTACAATTAATAAAAGAAGCACAACAAAAGGAACTAAAAACGCTTTTTATTGATGCTGAGCATTCATTAGATATTGAATATGTCAAAACAATTGGGATTGATACTAATAAATTATTAGTAGCTAATCCAATTACAGGTGAACAAGTATTTGAATTAATTGAATATGCAATTAAAAATAAATTAGCTAATTTAATAGTAATTGATTCGGTTGCTAGTATGTTGCCATCTCAAGAAGCAGAAAATAATATTAATGATCAACAATTAGGTGCACATGCTAGATTAATGTCACGTGGATTAAGAAAAATTCAAGCATTACTAGTTAATGAAGAAGTTTGTATTATTTTTTTAAATCAAATCAGAGAAAAAATAGGAGTTTTTTTTGGTAATCCTGAAACTACTACTGGTGGAAAAGCATTAAAATTTTATGCATCAATTAGAATTGAAATAAAAAAAGCTGATTTGATTAAAAACAATAATGAAAAAATAGGTATAAAAAGCAAGGTAACTATAACTAAAAATAAATTAGCTCCACCATATAAAACTGCATATGTTGATATTTATTTTAATCAAGGTTATGATTACACTAACGAAATTATAGAATATGCAATTGAAAACAATATCATTCAAAAAAATGGTTCATGATATTTTTATGAAGATAAGAAAATAGTTCAAGGAAGAGAACAATTAAGAAAATATATGCTTGAAAACTCAGAAACATTTAATAAAATAAAAGCAATAGTAATTGATAAAATAAAAGTTAATTGTAATTAAAATGGAATTTAGGCAAATTTTTAAGGATAACAAAACCTTAATGTATAAATTAAAAATTAATCAAAAAACAAGGAATATTACTGCAAAGATAAACAAGAACAATATCATTGAAGTAATAGCTCCTGAATATCTTTCACATCAAGAAATTGATGCATTTGTATTAAAATATTTTGATCGTTTCTTTGAATACATAAACAAACGTAATGAACAATCATTGATTAATTTATCAGAAAATAAAATTTCACTTAAAGGATTACATTATGAAATTAAGATTAATATAATTGAAAGTGGTAAGGAAAAATATGAAATAATTAACAATAAGATATATCTTTTTCTAAAAGAAGAAGAGCACAAGCAAAAATTAATTAATAAATTACTAAATGATTTAGGGAACAAATATTTAATAGAACGCACCAAAAAAATAGCCAAAAAATTTCATTTTAATGTAAGTGATGTTTTAACTAAATGATATGATTCAAAATGAGGCCAATGTGATGTTAAAAATAAAAAAATCACATTGGCTATTCAATTATATATTTTTAATGATGAAATTATAGATTATGTGATCATTCATGAATTATGTCATTTAATTTATCCTAATCACTCCAAGGAATTTTGGTTAAAAGTTCAAGAATTGTATCCTAATTATTTATTAGCAAAGGAAAAATTAAAATTTCAATGCTAAAATATTTATAAGTAGGAGATACATATGGCAATAAAAATTACATACACTATTAGTGATGAAGATTTTAATACTATTAAAAAAGAATATGAAAGAAATAAAAGTAAATTAAAAGATATTACGCTTGAAACTTTCATTCAAAAAATGATTGATTTAGCTTTAAAAAGTCATTTACAGTTAACAAATTTAAATGAACAAATGCTTAACCTATTTTCAGATTTCACTTCAAAAGCATTTGAACCAAATGATTTAAATAAAAATGATTCTAATTTTGATATATCAAAAATTGATGAATTTGTTAATAATCTTTTTAATAGTAAATCTCATAATGCAAATACCAAAAATAATAAAAAGGATAATATAAAAGAAAATAAAGATGATAAAAAGAAATTAAATTAAGATTTTTTAAATTCTTTTGATTGATTTCTTAATTTACTAAAATTTAATGTTTTGGTAAAGAAACGATTTAATGAAGTTGAATTAGCTCGTCTTTTTTCCTTTACACTAATATTATTGTATTCATCATTATTTAAATTATCATGGTTTTTTACATTTGCCCACTTACTTAAAAGATCATCTCCTTTTTTATTAATTTCAGGATTTGAATTAACATAATAATTTAAATCAAAGCTATCATGGTTGAAGTTATCAATATTATCATCTTCTAATACTTCATCCATATTAATTTTATTAGCTTCCATTTGGTTTTCCTGTTTTAAAAATGATGTATTGTAATCATTTATAACATTATGGTCCTCAATTACATCTGCACGAGTTTCAAGGTCGCCAATAATGTTTAATTCAACTGTTTTGTGTAACTTAATTTGTTCTTTTGGTTTATGTTGACTTGAAGAAGCCATCAATAATGTAAAGTTTGCAAATTCTATATCATCTGAATAGTTAATAGCATAAGTTAATGTAAAGTCATCACAACCTAATGCTGTTTCTATAGCTATTCTTGTATCATTAATGAAGTTTTGAGGGACAGATGGATTTAATCTAAAATTAATCATTACCTTTGAAATATCAATTAATTCATTTTGATATACAGCATCTTTTATTTCTGAAAGTACTTTTTCTTTTATATTTTCAGAAGATTTAAAAACAAAGTTATTTAATTGGAAATCGCTTTTTTCTTTAAAGAAATTTTTTACATCATTAAAATCAAGGTTCATTTGTGCTGGAACATTAACTAAACAAATAATTTCATTAACAATTGTCGAAATTAAAATATTAGCAATGTCAAAAGATTGCTTTAATGATATATCATAACCTGAACGATTTTCTCCAATAATCTTTTGATTACTAATAACAGATAGACCATCAGCATACTTACTTAATTCATTCAAACCTTTGATACCTTTTTCATAAATGATTTGTCCTTCAATTGAAGCTGAAGGAAGGTTAACTACACAAATTGTTAAAATTCCCATTTCTTTAGCAATTTGAGCAACAATTGGACTAGCTCCAGTACCTGTACCTTTTCCCATACCAGAAACAATAAAAAGTAAGTCAGTGCCTTTTAATTTTTCTCTAAATAAATTTTCATCCTCTAAGGCAGCATCCATCCCAATTTTAGGATCAGAACCTGACCCCATTCCTTTTGTGATTGTTTTCCCAATTAAGATTCTATTAAAATTTTGAGGTAGTTGTTTTAAAAATTGATAATCAGTATTGATAGCAAATAAACATTGTTTATCAACATTAGTATGTTCTGCAATATGTGCTACCATATTGTTACCAGCACCACCCAATCCAAAAACTTTAATATTTACATTTGAACTAAAATCAAAGTCATCTAAATTATCAAAGAAATTTTTATTGTTTCCATTTAATTTTAAAGGATTTTGAAAATCTGTTTTTTTACTTTGCTGATTAAAAAAATTATATTCGTTATTTTTAACTTCATCTTGTTTTTCATCAAAATCTTTTTTTAATCATAAATCAATTTTTTTCTCCATAAAACTATTCCTTTCTTATTCCCATTAATTTTGTTTTATTTTTTAAGTGTTTGTTATTTAAATCATATAAATGAATACTAATATCGTTGATAATGGCTTTTCCATGCAATAATGCCTGATTATAATCTGGTGATAAATTATATTGTTCAAAATCAAAAATTTTGCTATCCATTATTAAATTTGCCTTGGTTGAATTAAAAATTATTTTAGTTATATCACTAGTTGGTAAAAAAGTAAGATTATTAATTTCAATATCATTTTTATCTTTTAAATAATTGATGCTTTTATCAATAAAATTTGCAATTTTTTTTGCATATCTTGCAATATAACTATTTAGATCTTTTGAAGTAATTATTTCTATCCTTGAATATTTATCAGAATAAGATTGTGCTATTTTAACATCCTTGGTTGTTTCCATAAAAATAGAAATATAGTTGTTCAAATATTCACTAATTTTATTTTTATCTATACTAGTTTCACTTGCTAAATGTGTAATGAAATTAGTCAATGATAAATCTTTTTCAAAAGTAGAAATAATCAAGTGATTTCCTTGAGTAACACTAACAACCAAACCTTGATTATTTAAATTAATAAACATTTCATAATTCTTAATTCTAGATGATCTTGTTGTACTAGTATAATTCATTGCTAATGGTATTAATCTAAAATCTAAATTTAATGTTTGAAACATTTTGATATATTGTTCATATTGAACCCGGTTAATTTGATACATATAACCCTTAACATCTACAAAATTCACTTGATATTGATTATCAAGAGAAAAATGAGATTTACCATTAATAATTCATTCAAAAATACTTATATCTAAAATATGCTTACTAGACTCTTGTGTAATATTAACTTTTTTAAGAATTTCATTTCTTCAAGTGTTATCATCTAAAATTCCACTAGGAACTTTAATTCGTTCACTACGAAAATCTTGAATTGATATTTTATCAATATCAATTGAAACAAAAAGAGATTTCAAATCAATATTTAAAATGTGTTTAGCATCTTGTATGATTTGTTTGATTATCTTAATAACCTCTTCTGGTTCTTTGATAAAACCATTACAAATCTGGTTATTATTTAGACTAGTATTTTTTTCATACAATAAAATTAAATCATCATATTCTTTTTTAAATACTAATAATGCTATCTTGTTATCGTTTAAAGATAAAACATTGATGTAATCTTTATTATTCATGAAACCTCCTATTTGTATAAAATTCTTAACTTTGCAGATCGCGAACGGTTATTATTTTTAATTTCTAATTCACTTGGATAAATAATTTTTGTTGATAGAACATTAGAGTTTTTAATTGGTAAATAAGATGGTAAATTAAATTTATTGATTAATTCATTAAATGTTGTTTTGACTATCTTATCCTCTAATGAATGAAAAGTAATAATAGCAATTACTCCTTTTTTTGATAAATAACTAAAACATGTTTTAATGCTATTAGATAAAAAAGTTAATTCATTATTGACTTCAATCCTAATTGCTTGGAAAAATTTTTTCGCTGGATGTTTAGGTAATATTAGGATATCTTTACTAGCATTATTCTTAATGATTTCAACTAAATCATAAGTAGTTTTAATTGGAGTTTTTTGCCGTTTAGTAATAATTGCTTTTACTACTTTATTAGGTTTTTTTATTTCTCCGAAACTTTTAAAGATTCTTATTAAATCTTTCTCTGTATACTCATTAACTACTTTATAAGCATCTAAATCCTGCTGTTGGTTCATACGCATATCTAATCTTGCATTTTGATGGTAAGAAAATCCGCGTAAAGGATCATCTAATTGTGGTGAAGAAACACCTAAATCAAATAAAAAACCATCAACTTCCTTGATCTTTAATGTTTTAAGAATTGATTTAATGTTTTTAAAATCATCATGAATTAAATAAACATTTTGATTTGCTTTAAATTTTGATTTTAAAAAATTTATTGCAGTTAAATCCTTATCAATACCAATAATAGTAATATTTGGATATTTAGCTAACATTAAATCAACATGTCCACCACGACCAATAGTGCAATCTACATAAATCCCATTCGGTTCAATCTTTAAAGCATCAATTGTTTCATTGATTAGAACACTAGTATGTAAATTAAATTCCATTATCATCTAAATCTTCAGCTATTTTTTCTAAAATGCCATCACTATTTTCCTTGAACTTGCTATATTGATTAGAATCTCATATTTCTAATTTATTACCTAATCCAATTATAGTAACCTCTTTTGTTATTCCGACTTCTTTTAATAGATTATTAGGAATTAAAATTCGGTTAGCACTATCAATTTCAATTTCTGCAGCATTGGCTAATAACTGTCTAAGAATAGTTCTAGTAGTTAATTTATTTTGTGATAAAGCCATTAATTTATCAACGAATATTTTAAAATCACTTGGAGATCTTGCTTCTAAGCAACCATCAAACCCTTTAGATACCACAAGCATATTCCCATCTAAAGTATTCAATACTTTAGAAGGAATTGTTAATCTATTTTTAGCATCTAAATTATGTTCAAAAGTTCCTAAAAACACATTTTCCCCCACTTTATCACACTTTTATGCTATCATATTTTTATAAAAAATATCTTTTTTTAACAAAAAAAGCAAAAAAAATCACTTTTCTATAGTTATATATATAAGGAAAAGTGACATAAAGATTTGTTTATGATTAAAAAATAAAAATATTAAATTTTTATTAATTTTGGTAGTTAATGTTAATTTTGTTGGCTAATTCATAAATGAATAATTGTTCATCATTTAAATTAATATTCTTTGTATTTAATTTAACTGCATTTATCTGGCTATTGTCATAAGTAGTGTAATAATAAGTCAATGTTTTGCTAGAAATTGCAGATGAGTATAAGGTAATTTCGTATAAATTTTCCAAACTAATTACTTGACCTCTTGTTTGCTCAACTGATTTTAAAATATGAAAAAATTGATTTAATTCATCACTTTCATTATCTTCACTAACAGAATTTAAACAAGTAAATGCAACTTTAATAAATCGGTCTTCAGAGTTTAAACCACCAGGTAATGAGGCAGTACCAATTCCATTAGAATTAGCTTTAATTTCAAGACCATTAGTAAATTTACTGCTACTATAATGATCAGGTTTGATATTAATATATTTTTTAATATTCTCAGCATGATAAGTAAATCCTGGATTATTAGTCAAAACTTGATATGGATTATCATATATTGATAAACCATGAACTGTTTGTTCAATTACAATAACCTCATTTTTATCTGCTACTTGTCAATGCAATGGACTAGGAGTTAGTTCCTTACTAAAAGCAGTTTTTGTTATATTAACATCTTTTAATAATTTTTTAACTTCACTAATATTTTTACATTTTCTTAAAATATAAGGAATTAGTTCAAATGAACAAATATTGGTTTTTCCTTCTACTTCATTAAAATATGAAGCAAAGCCATCAAAATTAAGTCCAGCAACAAATAAACCATATTCGTTCATTGCATCAAAATACAATGGATAATTATTTTTAACTAGAGCCATTCCAATCATAGCAAAACCATTTTTGTTATTTTCTTTTGTATGTCTAAAATTAAATAAATAGTTTCTTGGTGTAATTACTACTTTATTATCTAACGGGTATTGCAAGTCTAAATTACGACCACATATATTTTTATATTTTACTGATGTACACATATTAACCTTCCTAACTTATTTAATATCTTCTCATTTTAATCTTATCATCTTTTAGTTTTAAGTCCTGTCTTTTATCAAATAATTTTTTACCTTTACAAATTGCTATTTTTATTTTAATTTTATTGTTTTTCCAATAAATATTAACTGGCACTAATGTAAGTCGTTCTTTTTTTATTTGAAAACTAATTTTTATTAGTTCATTTTTATGAAGCAATAGTTTTCTATTTCTCAAAGGGTCCTTGTTTTGAATGTTACCTTGAAAATAAGGGGCAACATGCATATTAATAACAAAAGCCTCATTTCCTTTGAAAATAATAAAAGCCTCATTAATAGAACAATTAGATGCAGCAATTGATTTTACCTCAGTTCCAAATAATTCAATCCCTGCTTCATAAGTATCTAATATTTCATAATTTAAATTAATTTTTTTATTTGAGGCTAATAGTTTCATAATTTTATTTTATAAAATGTTTTTATCCAATTCTTACACCTTCTTCTAAATATTGATAATTATTAGTAGATATTTTACTTCGTCTAAATACTAATAAAGTCGAAGATATACCATATTGTCCAATAAACATAAGAATCATTAAATATAGTTTAGAAAATCAATCTAATTTTGCTAGTGAAATTGTAGAAAGCCCAGTAGTACCAAAAGATGAAGCAGAAACAAATAATGCATTAGTAAATGAATCTAAATTAGCATTTCCTTGATCAAAATTACTAATTAAAATAACCCCACCTAAACATAAAATGATTAAACCAATAAAACTTACTATACAAGCATTAATAATGTTATCTTTTGGAATTGCTTTTCTAAAAATATTAAGATTCCTTTTTCCCGCAAACCTAGCTAAAATAGCCAAAAATACAATAGCTAGAGTAGTTACTCGAATACCTCCAGCAGTTGAAGATGGGGCACCACCAATATACATTAAAAAAATATTAAATAATTTAGTTGAAGGATTTAATGAACCATTATTAAATGTTGAGAAACCAGCTGATCTAGTAGTCAGTGCTTGAAACATAATATTAATAGATTTATTGAAATAAATTAAATTACTACTACCTTCTCCAAAAGCACCTGAATGATCATTTCATAAATAATTTGGTCCACCACCAACTGATGTACATTCAAAGATAAAAGATAAAACAATTGAAATAATAGCAAGAATTAATGAGGTTCAAAGAACTATTTTAGTCAATAATGAGATTTTATGTTTATGATTTCTTTTTATTTTAAAAAAGGTAATGTTGAATTTTGAAAATAAAATAATTTTCTTTTTTTCAATATCAAACTTTTTCATAACATCATAAACAACCGGAAAACCAATTCCTCCTAATACAAAAATAAATGTAGTCATAAGAAGAAAAATGGCATTTGAATTATTCCGATATGCTGCTAATGAATGCTCACCAATAATATCAAATCCTGCATTATTGATTGAAGAGACAGAATGAAAAAAACCACTTAAAAAAGCATTACCAGGATTATTATAAAGACTATTAAACATAGAAGAGTCAATTGTAAAATGTGTATCATTATTAACTGGTGAATAATTTATATATGCTGGTACTTTTAAGAATCACAATGAGAAAAAAAGACCAAAAATAAATTCAATAGACAAAATAAAAATAGAAGATGTAATTAACATCTTTTGAGTATCACCTAATTTAAGATTTCCTTTTTCAGATTGGGCTATTAAAATTTGATTAATACTTACCTTATCTAATTTTTTATTAAATAATCTTCAAATTAAAAATAAGAAGAACATGACCCCGAAACCACCAATTTGAATTAAGAACATTAAAACTACTTTTCCAAATGTAGAAAATAGTTGGTTTGTCGGCGCTAAACTTAGACCTGTGTTAGTAAAGGCACTAAAAGCAGTAAAAAGACAATCAAAAAAATTGAAACTAAAATTAACATCATTATTCCATTGTGTTCCATCAAAAGTGTATAGTTGCATTACATATTGATTATTAATATATTCAAGGTGAAAATCATTTCCTGCAAAACCTTCATGTTGGAAAGGTTCTAAGGAAATTGGTAGGTATAATAAAATAGAAAATAATAGCAAAATTAGGAAGTATAATCTAAAAATTTTTCTAGTTGTAGTTGAACCTAAGAAAAAGTTTTTTACTCCTTTTTTAGTAAACAAGTTTTTAAAATATTTTTTAACCTTAGTAATTTGATTTTCAAACATATTAATTGATTTCTAATATAATGATGAATTATATTATAGTATAATACAACAATAGTTAAATATATTCATTATGAAGAAAAGTGTTTTTGTTATTGGTTTAGGAAGATTTGGAAAAAACTTAGCTTTAAATTTAATTAAAAGTGACGTTTCTGTTTTTATTGGTGATGTTGATAAAAAAGTAGTACAAGAGTTTGCTGACTCACAGGGAATAAATAATTCTCTAATAATTGATGCTACTAACATCGAATCTTTAAATTCTATGAATATTCAACGTTTTGATCTAGTAGTAGTAGCTATGGCTGATATCGAAAATTCCTTATTAACTTGTGCCAACTTAAAAGATTTAGGTGTTAAAAATATTATTGCTAAAGCCCAAAATACTATTCATAGTCGACTTTTAAAAGCTATTGGAGTTCAAAATGTTATTTTCCCAGAAAAAGATTCGGCCATTATTACTGCACAACAAATTATTTATGATGATATTACCATTGTTAAACAATGAAATGAGATTAGCATTGTAAGTGTTGTGATTAAGGCTGATAAATTTGATGGTGTAAAATGTAAATTTATTGAAAAAGGGATTTTTAAAATTTTTGCAGTTAAACCAAATAAAGTTAATGCTAGTTTAATATATGATATTGACCAAAATTATGAAATCAAAAAATTAGATCGTTTATATATCATGTGTGAAAATAATAAACTAAATTTACTAAAAAAGGTTTTTAAGTATAATAAAACAACAATAGCGGCTACAAGTAGACGGTTTTAAATAAATTGCCCACTTTCATTATATAAATTTTTTTCATATTCAGTAGGTGTAAATCATTTACCATCTATTTTGGTTAATCTTTTATTATTGTGAAATTCAACATAATTTGTCATATTTAGTTGTACCT
>JAEIGA010004054.1_pt1 | contig 22682 bp, 15 predicted proteins | sample 9270691 | NCBI WGS metagenome assembly JAEIGA01 (sample SAMN17057246, study PRJNA624740) | gut metagenome | biome: biome; isolation source: fecal sample | host: Bos grunniens | place: China: Xizang | collected 2019 | reverse complement strand
TGTATTGTCATATAATAATCACCCCAATTACCTATAGAGTAATCGTATGCCACAGCTGCTACATCATTATATTGGTCAGTTGTATTTATTTGAATCACACTCATTGAATAATTTGTAAAAGGCGCTGCAGTAAGATACCAATTTCCCTTACTTAAACCTGCTTTCTCTACGATGACATTCCCTGTCACATTGGTTGATGTTTTATTAACTAAATCACCTCCATTACATATAACTAATGTTCCGTTATTTATCAAACGAACATTGTTTGACAAAACTAATGTTGAGTTTAATCTTAATGTCTTTCCTTCTGGAATAGTAATATCTACACCTCCTGTAGGCAATTCCATATTATGTAAATTCACTGGAGTATCTCCCGATTCTCCCCAAGTTGTCGCCGCATCAAAATTACCACTATTTACAACAACATATGTACTATTTACTGTTTCTTTATAATAATTCCAATCTATTCCAGCTGCATTATTACTAGAAGCAATACTAGTAAGCGTATTCACTTCAGCTATAGTTAAAGGTGCAATAAAACAAGATATAGCAGTACCTGCTATATCTACTTCGGACATAACCACTGCACCAAGCATTGCAGTAGCACCAAGCACACAGCCATTTGCTGTACCAGGAGTTATGCCTTTATAAATAGCACCATCAATTGGTGTTGAAGATGTAGCAATAACAGGATTAGCATAAGAAGAAATCACTGATCCCATTCCTGTTATTCCTCCAGCATAAGCACTTGTTGTTACTTCTTCCAAATCATCTGTTTCTGAATATCCATTAGAATAAATTGTTCCATTAAATTCACATGCTTTTATAACACCTGTTGAACGTCCAACAACACCACCTACATATTGCGTACCAAAAATTTGTCCTGATACGATACAAGCATTAATTACAGCATTAGCTCCCATAGATGTTCCTGCTATAAGTCCAGAATATTTTGCACCCGCCTCGGCTGAGATAACTCCATTTACAATTTCACAATTAGAAATTGTCCCGTTATTTCGTCCACAAATCAACCCCACTTGATTTGCTACTCCCAACATAGAAACATTCGCTGTAACTTTTAAATTTTTTATTGTCCCATCATTAATAGAAAACAACCCATAGATACCTCCAAAAGGATTATTTGGATATTCTGCATTATAGGTTATTTTATATCCTCCTCCATCGTATACTCCTGAGAAATTTGCCACAACAGATTCTGTAAGTTGTGAAGAAAATGTTATATCTGCTGTTTGAATATAATTTCCATTCAAAGGATAAGCTGCATCAACTCCTATCTTCAAGAAATCTTCTGCTGAACTTATTTGAATTTGTGCATTAACAAATGTTACACTTAAAATTATCGCAACGAAACTTAATATTATCTTTTTCATAATCGCGAATTTTTATTGTTTTTTTGAATTTCTATATAATTTCACACCTACTGCTGATGCACCTAATCCCAAAAGTAGAAAAGTTGCAGGGGCAATGGGAGCTTCTTGTATAGGCCTATTTATTCCTAAATCACCCATCTGTCCTACAGTTGGATTTTGAGGAGGCCTAGGTTGCGCATAAACACTTACACTAGCCAATAATAATATAAAAATCAACAATGCTTTTTTAATCAATTTCATCTTGCTTCGTTTATTATTTTACACAAGTTTTCGGCTTGCAAAATTACAACTATTTTTTGCTCTTACAAAATATTTAAGGATTTTTATTTTGCTGATTATCCGACTTTTCTTGCAGTAGCTGAGCTCGCGTCTTGCTTTGTGTAACAATGTAAACTCCCAAGAAAACTAATATGGTTGCAAGCCCTTGTTTCATTCCAAAAACACCTAAACCCATTACCACAGCTAGTATTGTTGTAACTATTGGCTGAAGATAATTATACATTGATAGTGTTGTTGGACGGATGCGTGTTTGTCCTATCGGGATTAAAAGATAAGTTAGGAATGTTGCTCCAAGTATTACGAAAAGTATTCTTAGAGTTATATCAATATTTATTTGATTAAATTCTATGCTTGTTAAATGTGAAAAAGTAAATGGCGTAGATATTATTGTACCAAAAAGAAACATCCATTTCATTAAAGTTATTGGGTGATTTCTTTGAATAAGTGGTTTAAACGCTGTTAAGTATAAACCATATGATAAGCAAGAAATGAAACAAATTGCATTTCCTATCCAATTTGAATTTCCTCCTGAACTTGCATTTGAAAGAATCAATATCAATGCACCACTACATCCCACCAATACTCCTACTACTTTTTTTAATGTAATAGGTTCTTTAACAAATATTGCAGAGAAAATCATTGTAACAATAGGAGTCATACTAACCACAATCGACGCATCAACAGGAGAAGTCATAGACAAACCATATACAAACGAGGTTTGATTTAACACCACTCCAAAAACCGATGCCAATAGTAGAAGTAAAATATCTTTTTTATTTGCCTTTGGAATTTTGAATATTATAGACACTAGCCAAAACACAAGACTTGCACCTATAAAACGAAGATAAGTCAATGCTAGTGCATCAATATGAAGAGAAGAATTCAGAATACTTTTTGTAATAGGAGTATTTATCCCGAAGATTAAATTAACTGCAAAAATTGCTAAATGTCCTATTGTTGTTTGTTTCATAATTTATGTATTTTAAAAAAGAGCAAGATGAAGACTATCAGTCCTCACCTTGCTTATTGTCCCAAGTTTTTATATTGTTAAAAAATGTTAAAAGAATTATCATAACAAATAATCTATATCCTTAACACTTGCTTGTAACCAATCGTTAAATATCTTAAATTCTGTGTATTATTTTCTTTACGATACAAATCAACTATTTGCTCATACTTATTTGCCTTATGAGAAGAAATATAGGTATTATCATCATTAGGAGAGCCACCTGTTAATTGTCTATTTTGAGAAACAACTATCGCAAATTGAGCTTTTTTAGTTTTATGAAAATCATTTAAATTATAAGTCTTAAAACCCTTTATCGACTTACAAATCTTCAATCTCATAATACCCGAAGGAGTACCCTGTAATGCAAAAGAATTACCTATCGTTTGCGATTCAAACAAACAAATCACAAACAACAATAAAAAAAGTAGAATATTTGAATACTTTCTATTTTTCATTCCTTCGCATTATTTCCGTTTGCAAATTTATAAAATTTATTTGTATATTTGTCGCTTCGAAAAAGCTTTTTTTATTTATGAACACAATATTAAACCTAAATAATAATAAATGTGTCGCATGTTATGCGTGTGTGAGAGCTTGCCCTATAAAAGCTATTCAAGTTGCAGAAAAAAACCACAAACCCCATATTGTAGAAGACAATTGCATAGGATGTGGAAGCTGCATAGACGCTTGTTCTTACTCTGCAATAGAAGTAATCAGCAATATAGAAGAAGTTGAAAACATACTAAACTCAGAAAACAAAGTTGCCGCAATATGTGATGCTGCAATCGCAGGAGAATTCGCCGACGTAAGAGACTATCGCAAATTTGTCTCAATGATAAGAAAACTTGGATTTGACTATGTATGCGAAGTCAGTTTCGGAGTAGATTTAGTCAGTAAAAAATTCGCAAATCTCTGCAAAGGCTACCAAGGCAAAAGTTACATAAGTTCACACTGTCCGGTGGCAAATATGTATATTGAAAAATACCAACCAAAACTAGTAAACAACATTGCACCAATAGTACCCCCAGCAGTCGCAACCGCATCAGTGGCAAGAAAACTCTACGGAGAAGACTTAAAAATCATTAATATAACCCCTTGTCTTGGACTAAAAAAAGACAACAATCGCTATGAAAAAGCAAATAAAATAGACGCCTTCCTTACCTTCCTTGAACTAAGAGAACTATTTGAAAAACACAATATAAAAGAAGAAGCCGTTGAATATTCCGAATTTGATGTGCCACACGGATACAAAGGCGCTCTATATCCAATTTCTGACGGATTTGTTGAATGTTGCGAAATGAGTAATAATCAAATTCTAACCGCAGAAGGAAAAAAAGATGCCATTGATAGCGCAAAACAATTCGCAAAACACGCAAACGAATTTGACACACACTTAAATATATATTTTTGCAAAGGCTGTTTAATGGGCCACGGTTGCAGCAAAGGAGAAAAATTCCTACGACACAACCTTGTATTAAAATACGCAGCAAAAAAATGCAATACACTCAATAAAGAAAAATGGGAAGAAAATATAGCACGATTTGAAAACTCCGCAGATTTAGTTGCCTTTTTCAAAAACGATAACAAAACCATACCACTACCCGAAGAGCAAAAAATAGAAAAGGCATTCAAAGCACTAGGCAAACAACATACAGGTCGAAATACCGATTGCGGAAGCTGTGGATACAACACATGTAAAGAACTCGCCATTGCAATAGCACAAGGAATCGCCTCTGCAGAAATGTGCTTTTCCTTTGCACAAAAAGGCTCACGAGTATTCAACGAACTAAAAAAACAATATACCCTTTTAGAAGAAAACCTCAATACACAAGTTCTTGAAAATAATGAACTAAATCAAAGTCTCTCTTCATTAATTCAAAACCTCTACCCAGCAATTGCAGTAGTAGGAGCCGATATGAAAATCATTGAAAGTAACAGTGCATTCATTGAAATACTGGGAAACGATGCAAAAGAAATAGACGAAATCATTCCACGACTAATAGGAGCAAACGCAAAAAGCCTATTACCACAAGAAATATTCAATCAACTGGAATTCGTCTTGAAAAACACACAAGACATAATGAATAAAGACTTTGAATACAACGGAAGATTCATCAATGTATCAATATTCTCACTAGTAGAAAACAAATCTGCCTGCATAATATTCCGCAACCTTTATAATGAAGAAGAACGCCCCGAAGAGATAATCCATAGAGTGAACGATGTAATCAAAGAAAACCTACTGCAAGTCCAACAAATAGGATTCATTCTAGGCGAAGGAGCCGCCAAAACCGAAAAAATGTTAAACTCCATTATTAAAACATATAAAGAACAAATAAGACAAAAATAAAGTAGAGTAAAACGCTATTTTAAAGTCCAAAACTTTGATATTTAATGTAGAAAATAGGAAGTTTGATGTTCAAAAATGGTGCTTTTATATAAAGAAATGACACACTATAATAAAGATAATAAAAATAAAAAAACTGAGAGTTTGGATAAACTCCCAGTTCTATATTTACCTATTGAATAGTTACCTTCCTGCTTACTGGTTGATTATCCATCGTAAACTTCAGGACATAGGTACCTGATTCAAAAGTAGTAACATCTATTTCTCTTGGTAATACGTCCCATGCTCTTATTACTCTTCCGTACGAGTCAATCATTTGAGCGTTTTTAAGTTCTATTGCGCTGGTTTCTATATAGAGTACACTATCGCTTGGATTTGGATAGATTTTCACAGTTTTTCCACTGTATTGTTCTTCAGTTAGTCCTTGTGCGCCAACTGTTACTTGTACAACTTCTGTCCATGAGGATGTGTCTCCTACTGCACATATTGCTCTTACTCTGAAATCCCATTCAGAACCCCATTCAAGGTTTCTTAAATTGAAACGTGGATTGATTGATACCATAACTGATGTCCAATTTATTGCAAGTCGTTCTTTGTAATTGATTTCCCATTGCATATAAGTGTTATCTTCAACTGCGTCCCAAATGCAAACAATAGTTTCATCTCCTTTTACTTGATAGTGTTCACAAACAAAGTTTTCTGGTGTCATGCAAGTTTCTGATGAGGAAAGGGTTGTGAAATATCCTTCTATGAAATTGACAGATTGTTGTGTACCACAGTGTGAATATAGTATAACTTTATATTCATTCATTGAGGTTAGTTCTGTTAGCATATAAGGGGATTGCGCATTGGAAATAGTGAGTGTGTCGTTAGTTGCAAGATTGATAATTAATAAGTCATAGTTTGTGATATTTGATAGTCCTTCCCATTCTACTCTTGCAGTGTTATGTGTTATTTGATTTACACTTAGTGTTTCGGGTGCAAGACAAGTGTCTTTTATTGTGAAGTTATTTATGGTATATGTTCTTTCTACGTCGGATGATGATGTCATTGAACGTATTGCAAATCTCACTGTATTATCTCCTGTAAAACCTAGGAGTGATATTGCATTGTGTCCGTTTATCATAGTTAAGTCAAACTCCTGTAAAGGACTGTCATTTACTGATACAAAAATCTCTGAAGCGACTCCGTTTGGTGAGTTGTAATCAAATTCCATATATGGATTTGAAAGTGTATTCATATCAAATATTGGGCTGAAAAGTGTATCTGACTCTATTCTCCAACAATCTGATGCGTTGCAGAATGAGGTGAGTGAGGAGAATTGTATTGTATCTTCCAAAAAGTATGGGTATTCTGTTTCGGGTATGCAAAGGGTGTGAAGATAGATTTGAGAGTATATACTAGTATCTTCTTCTGATGTAATGGCTCTTACTCGTATTTGATAAAGGGTGTTTGGTAGTAGTTGTGTTAGTTCTATATGGTTAAGGTTTGTTTGGTGATATTGTATTGTATTTGTTGATGTGGCAGTTACTTCTAACTCAAAGGATTCTGCTTCAAGGTTATCTTCCCATGCGATATTTGCAGAGTTATAGTCATAGTCTGTAATTCGTAAGTTTTGTGGTGGTATTACAAGCGTGTTGGTTGTGAATGTCATTGTATCACTCCAAAAGCTTTGTTCTGTTCCGCAATCAGCTTGCACCATAAAGGCGTATTTGGTTGAAGATTCAAGGTTTTCTAATAGGTGATTTGGAGTTATACCATTGAGTGTAGTCCAGTTTGTATCGTTTTCTGTTTTGTATTTTAGGTTGAAAGAAAGTTGGTTTTCTCTAAAATTCCACGTCAGCATTGCAGAGTTATCGCTTATGTTATAAGCTCTCAAACTATCAGGTGTGGCGCAATAACGTGCTGTTAGATATATATCATCTATCGCAATGGAGTGTGTTGATTGCGCTGCAGGTGTATTATACCAAACAAATAATAGTCGTCTTGTACTTCCTATGTATTGTGGTGGTAGTTCTATATGTTCTCTTATCCATTGGTTGTTTGTTCCTCTGTAGATTTCTTCTCCAACTTGAAATTCCGCATCAGGCAAGTTGTTTACACTGATTGAGGTTCCGTTTGATAGAAGATAGACTTTTAATCCTGCATTCTGAAGGGTTGAATAAGTATGATAAGAGAAGTCTATATAAAAACTTGTTGCTGTTTCAGGTATTTGAAAGTCTAGATATGCGTAACTGATAGAAGAAACATTTGGATTGCAAGAATAGGTGTTCCCATTACTGATATGCAAAGATTTGTTTCCAAGTGTAGTTGCGTTAATTGCAGAGGATATTGTCCAAGGATTATCTATTGTAGATATTGTTCCAATATTTTGGTTTTCTGTTGTGTTTTCAAAGTCTATTTGAATTGGTAGTTGATATACTGCATTTTCGTTTACATATTTTGCATAAAGATATTTCCATTGGCTATAAGTACCTTGGCAGTCTGTTCTTATTGCAAATTGATAGTTGCTTCCGTGTATAAATTCTTGATTAAAAGTATATTCATAGTTTTGTGTTGTATTTATTATGTCGTAATTATCAGGATTTGTTCCTGGATTACCACATACAACTTGCCATTTATTTGTTCCCTCTGCTGGTAACCATTGTATATTGACTGAATTATTATATATGGCACCAAAATAATAGTCTGCAATTTGTGGACAAAGAGTGTCTTCGCTTAAGGTGTAGAAATAGTTTAAGGCACTCCATTGACTTGTGTCTCCATCTACATCTATCATTCTCACTTTCCAAGCATAGCGTGTTGATGGTGATAGTTCTGAAAGATATACAATAGTGTCTGATGTTTCTATCTGTGTAGATTGTTCTGCAAGTGGCGCTTGATAGTCTAATTGCCACATATATGCGTTAGGATTGTTTCTCCATTTAAGCGTTGCATTACTTACGTCAATATCTATAGATTGAAGTCCGTAGGGTATGTATGTTGGTGTGGTTTGTGCTTTTAGTACGTTAAAGGATAAAAATAATATTAAAACATTAAAAATAAGTTTTTTCATATTCTATTTCTTTTTGATTTGAAAATTAAATTCCTTACTTAATTTATGATTTTGTTTATATAAAATTAGATAATAGATTGCAATGAAAACAAGGGATACAAGTGCAGATAGAGATTGAGAAAGATTGAATAGTTTTATATTTGCAAATAATATTATCAACAAAAGAACTAGTGGAAGAACAAAAGCAATTAAAACAGCTTTTAACCCAAGTTTTACTGCTATACTAATAATTACCTCATCTCCTATTTGATAATCGGCAGTGTCTTTTGTTTTTATTTCTATTTCTTTGTCTGTTTTATCCAAGGAAGTGCAAGCTCCTCTTGCATGACAAGATGCACAAGTGGATTTTTGTTCTATTTTTACGATGAGTTTATCTTTTTCTTTTTTGATAACAACTCCTTTTTGTTCAACACAGTCTTCTCTCATAGTGTTATATTATAACTATGTTTTTACTTTCTACCCAATATTCCTTTCCATCTTCGGTAAGGATAAAGACTTTATCGTCTTTTCTTTCTTTGATTTCAACTTTTTGTCCTCTAAACAATTTGGTTTTATTATCTTTATTCGCAGGTAGTTCTATTACTATTGCATTGTCTTGTGAGTGTATTGCATTTTGACGTGCAATACCAAATGAGAATGAGGCTATTGTTAGAGTGAAAAACGCGATAGTTAGGTAAAAGAATAAGACTTTTTTATCAAAGCTAAAGTAATAAATAAAGAATAAAACGGCTGTAGTCAAAAGGAAGAATATGCAAAGTATAGCCCATGTCATTGGGGTAAAGAGATTGTAAATTGATTTACCCCAAGAAACAAGGAAAAAGTCTGGTATTTTATACACATCTCCCATTAGTTTGGTTTGAACTATCTTATTGTTTGTTTGATATATTTCATCGTTTGGATATAGTTTTAATGCCTTTTCATAGTACAATCTTGCATTTACATAATCGCTATTTTTAAAATATTCATTGCCTGTTTTATTGTACTGAAACGCTGTTTCTGGCATTGGATTCGCTGAAATATTTGACAAAATCAGTAAGAATAATATGAGAAACAAAGCTTTTTTCGATTGTTTTTTAATAATTACCATTTGGTTTTCTATTTCGGTTATTACGTCTTCTGTTTGAGAATAGAGTTCTTCATAGAGTTCTGTACCTTTGTTTTGAGAGAAACGTACGTATTCGCATTTTTCAAGTACTGAGATAGTTTTGTTTAATAATTCTTCTTCAAGTTTACTATTTTGAAGTTGAAGGCGTATGTTTTCAAGATTCAAATCATATTTTGCAATTTTAAATTTATCAGAAAGATAGTTCCAAAGAGCTTGTCCGATTTCGTTTTCAAATTTATCAAATTCTTTATTATTGAGATATAATCGTGATTGTTTCAATCGTTTTACTGCAACTTTATTAGCTTTTTTAAGTTTTATTCCAACTATATCTTTGTTTTTTTCTATTTGTGTTTTAGTTAGTTTTATCATTATGATTAATAGTAGTATGATAAGTACAATTATAGAATAGAAAATAAAGGAATGGAATGGTTTTGATAATACTGTTGGTGATTGATGTGCAGGATTATCTATCACGTCCATATTTCTATATCTTTCATTTTCTGATAATTGATTTGCAAAGTCATTTGAGTTATTTCCTTTTGCAATATTCAAGGTGTACTCTTCTGTGGTTAGAGTTTCATATTCATTTGTTTCAGGATTGAAATATGTGAATTCCAATTCAGGAACTTTGAAACTACCTTCAACTCTTGGGATTATTACATATTGGAATGTCCTTTCACCTTTTTGTCCTACAGCAGTTTTGGTTATATTGTCTGATATCTTTGGTTCAAAAACTTCAAATTCATCAGGCAGTTGAAGGTTTAAATTGTCTATTAAACTCAAATTACCACTTCCTTTCACTGTATATTCAAGAGTGATTGCTTCATTAGTCTTGCAATGTGTGGTATCTATTTTTGAGGAAATAGTGAATTGTCCTACTGCACCTGAATAAGTAGCATTTGTTGCAGGCAATGGAGTAACCTCTATCTCTAATGCATTTGTTTTTAATTTTTTATTAACTGTTTCAAAAACAGGAGTTACTCTTGAGAAAAATGGGTCATTAAAAAAGGCATCAAAAAATGCGTCACCTGTGGATTGTCGTTGGCTTCTTTGAGTTCCTTTTTGAATATGTGCAAGAACTTCTAATCCCATTGGAGCAATTTTTAATTTTCCTGTTTTTTGAGGATAAACTAATACTCTTCTCAATGTCGCAACTTGATATTGTTTTCCATCTATCACTTCTTTTTCAAGTGATGGAGTGACTTGATTATCTAATTCTTCTACCCAAAAGCCTTGTGAGGATGGGAATTTATCTACTTGATATTCAGAGATTGGTACTAGTGTGTAAATTTTATAAGATATTATGATTTCTTCTCCTAATGCAACCTTAGTTTTATTTGGTATAGCTCTTACAAATACAGCTTTATCATCTACTTTTGTTACCTTAGGTTGATTGTTATATGGATTATAATTAGGGTTATTAGTTGCACGTTGTTGCATAGTTGGTTCGTTTTCTACCTTTATGTTTACAGCTTTTGTGTAATAGGTGCGATTATCTACGTTTACTTTTGCAACAGGTATGGTTATTGTTCCTGTGTTTAAACTTTGAAGAAAATATGTATAGGTTGTTGTAGTATTACTTTCTCTTTTCCCATTGATTATACTAACAGAAGATGAACGCATTACGCTAGGTCCTGAAAGGATATTTACATCTTGAAAAGTGGGTGCAACAAAGTTTTTAGGACTATCGGAATTTACCACAAAACTTACTTTAAAGCGTTCGCCCTTTCCTACTACTTTAGGGACTTCTACTTTGAAACTTATCTCTTGTGCAACAAGTGATAGTGTGCAAATTACAGTAAATAAGAATATTATTATATTTTTTTTCATTTTTTACCAGTCTTTTTCAATATGTCGTTTTTGAACTTGTTGTTCTTCTTTCTTTTTAACTTTTTCTAGGGTGTTTTTCTCGTTATTTTTCAAAGCTTCCAACATTCTCTCCATATCTTTTTTGTCTTGCATTCTTTGTGGTTGTGAAGGTGTGTGTTTGTCTTTTTGTTCTTCTTGTTTTTTATCTTGCGATTGATTTTGTTGTTGCTGCTGTTGTTGTTCTTGTTGTTGCTGTTGTTTGTCTTGGTTTTGTTGTTGATTTTTATTCTTATTCAACAAATATTGAGTCAATGCCAAGTTATATTTAGCAGCACTATCGTTAGGATTTAGTCTTAATGATTGTTTGTAGTCTTGAAGTGCTTTTTCAAGAAACTCCATTTTAGTTAAAGATTCTGCAGCAGTATCTGTATTATAGATTTGAAAATTAGTATTTCCTCTGTTGAAAACAGCGTTTGCGTTATTCAAAGTGTCGTTTTGAGAATTTATTTTCAAATATTCGTCATAGTATTTCAAAGATATTTGTAGTTTATCTTGCGATTGTTGTTTGTATGTCGCATTTGCTAAATTATATTTAGCTTTTAGGTAATTACTATCTGCAACTAAAGATTTTCTGTATTGTTCTTCTGCCTTTACATAATCTTTTTCTTGGTATAAATCATTACCTTTTCTTAATCTATTTTTCTCCTTATCACAAGAGGCGAAAATGATTAGTGAAAGCAGTATTAGTATTATATTATTTTTCATTTCCAAAAAATAGTTTTCTGTTAATGTATTTATTTCTTTTTTCAAAGATTACCCATTCTAATAAAAGGAAGAACAAAGCAATAATAGCAAACACATAGAATTTACTATCATAATTTTTGTATGCAACTGCCTCATATTCGTTCTTTTCCATTTTGTTTATTCTTGCTAATATATCATCTAGACCTATTGATGAGTTGTTTGCACGAATATATACTCCATTCCCTTCTTTTGCAATTTCTTTTAATAAAGTTTCATTTAGCTTTGTCAAAACTATATTGCCATTTCCATCTCTTTTAAAGTCATTTCTTCCATGTCTATCATAGATTGGTATTGGAGTTCCTTCGGTTTGTCCTAAGCCTATGGTATTGATAACAACTCCATCTTTTGCAATTTCTTTTGACACCTCTATTGCACCGTCTTCATTGTCTTCTCCATCTGATATTAATATAATACTGCGAGAACGATTTGTTTCATTTTGATTTTCAAAAGCGGAGTAAGCTTTTTCTAAACTTTCAGCAATAGATGTACCTTGCAATTCTATTAATTTTGGTTCTATAACATCTATGAAAGTTTTTGCTGCTGTATAGTCTGATGTAATAGGTAAATGAACAAATGAGGTTCCTGCAAAGACAACAACTCCTATTCTATCTCCTTCTAGTTGATTTATAAGTTGTGTTAAAGCTTGTTTAGCTCTACTTATTCTATTTGGTTTTAAGTCTTCTGCAAGCATACTGTTAGAAATATCTAAACACACCATTAAGTCTGTTCCTGTTCTTTCTTTTTTCTCTATAGAGGTTCCTTTTTGAGGATTAGCCAATGCAAGAACTAGAAAGAAAAACGATAAATTCCATAAGGTGAACTTAAGATGTTGTTTCCCTATTGATAAATGAGGGATTATTACTTGTTGTGTTTTACTTTCTGCAAAGTTTGCTAGTTTCTTTTTCTTGTATTTGATATAGAAATAATGCAGTAAATAAAATATTGGAATCAATATCCATAAATATAAAAATTGAGGATTCTCTAAACGTATCATATCTTTTTCTTTACGGATTTGTTCTTAAATAAGTCTTTCTTAAAATCAATTCTAAAACTAAAATTATTAAAGCAACTAAAATAAAGCTTGCTCCTACATCTTTTGTATGTTTATAAAGCGATACATCTATTTTAGTTTTTTCCATTTTGTCGATTTCTTCAAAGATTTCTTCCAAAGAAGAGTTTTTTGTTGAACGGAAATATTTTCCTCCTGTTGTTTGTGCAACTTCATTCAATAGTTCTTCATCAATTTTAACCTCTACGTTTTGGTATTGTTTTCCAAAAGGTGTGTAATATGGATAAGGAGCATGTCCTTTTCTCCCTATTCCTATTGTGTATATTCTAATATTGTATTCTTTTGCAATAGAGGCTGCAGTAACCGGGTCAATCGCACCCATATTATTTACACCATCTGTTATCAAAATTATGACTTTACTTTTTGTTTTAGTGTCTTTTACTCTATTGATAGCTGTTGCCAATCCGTCACCTATTGCAGTACCATCATCTATTTGTCCACTTTCGGTTGAAGCCAACAAATCCAACAAAACTTTATGGTCAATAGTAGAAGGACATTTTGTATAAGCTTCTCCTGCAAAAACAACTATTCCAATATTATCACTTTTTCTGTTTTCAATAAACTTTTTCGCAACTTCTTTTGCAGATTCTAATCTATTTGGTTTAAAGTCTTCTGCAAGCATTGATGTAGAAACGTCTAGAGCAAGTACAATATCTATTCCCTCTATGCTTTTTTCGTCTTTAGACATATTTAATTGTGGACGTGCAATAGCGATAATCAAAAGCGCAACTGCAATCATTCTTAAATAATCTGGCAGTTGTCTTATTCTCAATTTAAAAGTCTTTCTTGCAGTTGAGAATTGTGAAATATCTGAATAAACTATCGTAGTTGCCTTTTTCTTATTATAAAACCTATGAAATAATATCATTAAAGGAATTAATAATAAAAGCAATAACAAATAAGGATATTGAAAACTTATATTACTCATTAGATTCACTTATTTCTTCTTTAGTATTTATGACAAACTCTTTTGCTTTTGAGAAAACATTATTATCCATCATTGAATCTGTTTGATATTTAGCAAATTTTACTAAATCAGATACATTGAATATTTGCTCTAATAAGCGATTGTTCTCTTGAGAAATCTTATTATTATTTCGTGTTTGAAACAAAATTTGAGTACTTGTCATTTCTGATGCAAATATTCCAAATCTTTCTTCCAAATATACCCAAATAATTTCTGTTAGTTCTGTATAATATTGTTTTTGTAATTGTTGTTCACTCAATCTTTTTTTCAACAAATCTTCTAAAGATTGTAAAGCTTTGATATGTGCTGGTATTTTAGGTTCTTCTTTTAATATTTCAGGTGTTTCAATATTTAGTTTTCTATTAGATAAGTATTTCATCAAAAAGTAAATAGCTACACCTAAAACAATTATAGCTAATAACAGATAAACTATTGGCAATACCTCTTTGAAAGAGAATTTCTCTTCAAGCGGCGCTTTAATGTCTTTAATTTCTATTTTAGTGGTATCAATTGGGTATTCCAATATTTCAATCTCTACAGGAACTACTTTTAAAACACCTTCAGGAGAATTGTTTACTTTTACTGCAACACCTTCTCCAATGTTTCTATAACCACTTAAGAAGCTTGTATAATATTGCTTGTAAACTAAATAAGTCTTGTTATTTTCTATTAAGGTATCAATCCTTGTTGTTTGAAGTTCCAAACTATCTGTATTAGGTTTCTCTATCAAAAGCATTTGTTGATTGCCTTTCTCTAATGGAACCTTGAAACTAAATTCTATCCTATCTCCTATATCATAAGTAGTTTTATCTGTTTTACCTTTTATTTCTTGCGCAACAGATGTAATTGTACTTACAATTAATAAGATTAGAAGAAATATTTGTTTATTTATTTTCATTTATGCCTTACCCCTTTTTGAAAATAGTTTAATCAATGATTTAATATAGTCCTCCGATGCAAGAATTTGAACGCTATCTATTCCGTATTTAGTAAATTTATTTAGATTTTCATTTTGTAAATCATATCTTTGTTGAGTAAAGTTCTCTCTTGTCGTTCTGTCTGAAGTATCAATCCATCTTAATTCTCCAGTTTCTGCATCTTCAAATTGAACTAATCCCATATCTATTAGCTCAAATTCTCTCCTATCATTAACAAATATCGCAGTTAAATCGTGTCGTTTTGCAGCAATTTGCAAACTATCATCAAATTTACCAAAACAATCTGTTATCAAAAAGCAACTTGAACGTTTCTTTATCACATTACTTAAAAAGACTAATGGTAAAGAAAAGTTTGTTCCTCCCTCCCCTTTTTTAAAAAGCAACAACTCTCTTATTATTGTCAATATATGAGAAAGTCCTTTTTTAGGTGGGATATATTTCTCTACTTTGTCAGAAAACAAAATCACTCCTACTTTATCATTATTATGAATAGCAGAAAATGATAATACAGCCGCTATTTCTGTTATTATTTCAGACTTTAGAGATTGTTGAGTTCCAAAAAATGTAGAGCCACTGACATCTATCAAAAGCATTACTGTCATCTCTCTTTCTTCCTCAAACACTTTCACAAAAGGTTTGTTGTTTCTTGCAGTAACATTCCAATCAATATTCCTTATTTCATCTCCATAAGCATACTCTCTGACTTCACTAAAAGTCATACCTTTGCCTTTGAATGCACTGTGATACTGCCCTGCAAACACCTCTTGAGAAAGTCTTCGCGCTCTTATCTCTATGCGATGTACCTTTTTTAAGATTTCTTCAGTGGACATAGTCTATTAAGGAACGTCTATTCTATTAATAATTTCTGTAATTATATCTTCCGATTTAATATTTTCAGCCTCTGCTTCATATGTTAAGCCTATTCTATGACGCATTACATCTAAGCAAATGCTTCTTACATCCTCAGGAATAACATATCCCCTTCTTCTAACAAAGGCTAATGCTCTTGAAGCTAAAGCAAGATTTATTGTCGCTCTTGGAGAAGCTCCATAATTAATTAATGACTTCAACTTACTCAAGCCATATTCTTCCGGATAACGTGTTGCAAAAACTATGTCTGTGATATAATTTTCTATTTTTGCGTCTAAATATACCTCTTTTACTATTTCACGAGCCTTGATTATATCTTCCACTGACACAACAGGCGATATAGTAGTTTTTTTAGCCGCAATTTGGCTTCTAAGTATTTCTTTTTCTTCCTCTCTATTTGGATAATTTATAACAACTTTCATCATAAATCTATCCATTTGAGCTTCTGGCAGAGGATAAGTACCTTCTTGCTCAATTGGGTTTTGAGTTGCAAGCACCAAGAAAGGCTCTGGTAATTTGTAAGTTTCTTCTCCTATTGTCACTTGTCTTTCTTGCATAGCTTCTAACAAAGCAGATTGAACTTTAGCTGGAGCTCTGTTAATTTCATCTGCCAATACAAAATTAGAAAACACAGGACCCTTTTTAACAGAGAAAATTTCATTCTTTGGAGAATATATCATAGTTCCTGTTACATCAGCAGGCAATAAGTCTGGTGTAAATTGAATTCTGCTGAATTTAGCATTGATTGTTTTCGCCAAAGCAGTTATTGCTTGAGTTTTTGCAAGCCCTGGAACACCTTCCAATAAAATATGTCCATCTGCCAACAAAGCAATAATCAATCTTTCAACCATATTCTTTTGTCCTACTATAACCTTTGACATTTCGAAAGTAATAGTATCAACAAAAGCACTTTCTTGTTCAATTCTCTTATTTAACTCTATTATATCCATACCTTAATAATGTATAACTTCTATTTTTAAGATTAAAAACGATAATTATTTCTTTTTATTATGTAATTAAGCTTGCAAATATACTAATTATTAAAATAACTCTTGATATTAAAAAAATAAAACTTGATTTCAGTAAATTGATTCTTGAAAAGAAAAAAATGATTCTTTGAGATATTTTTTTAACTCAAATATGTATTTTTTTAAAAAGTATTTTGGTGCATCATATTTTTTTTGTACTTTTGCCGACTTAAAAGGTGAAAATTAAATAATAAAGAAATAAAGAAAAGAAGTTATGAAAAGCAGAAAGTTACTCTTAAGTTTAGCAGTGTTCTTTCTTGTTGGAGCATTCGCTTCAGCCAAGGCAACTCCTGTTTCTATAGCAGAGGGTGAAGAAATTACAGATCCAATCGTAGGTTGGCATCAAATAGGTCCTGACAACGTTGCAGGACGTGTAAGAACTATAATGTTCGACAAATTCAATGATGGAGTTATCTATGCTTGTTCTCCAACAGGGGGATTGTTTGTCAGCGTAAATGACGGAAACAATTGGCAAGAAATAGCTCTTGGTGAAGGAGAAAATCGTTCTTATGTTGCAACATCAATAGCTCAAGATGACAATGGAGTTATCTATGTAGGAACAGGAGAAGGTTTTTATTCTGAAAGTTTCGCAGGTAAAAAATCAGAAAAAACAGGAATGTTAGGAAACGGTGTTTACAAATCAAGCACTTTTGACAAAAATTGGGCAACTAACATTGAAGGAGACGAAGCTAAATATCAATTCGTTGCAGAAAACATATCTTTCACACAAATGCAAGAAACTGCACCTGTAAAATACGACTTGATGGACGAATGGGCTTATGTAAACGATATGGCTTTCACAGGTGGTAAATTGTTCATTGCAACAAAATATGGTTTAAAAGTTTATGACGGAAGTACTATTACAACAAAAGCTATTCATGGAAATGCTAGCATAAACATTACAGACATCAAAGTATCTGGCAATGGGAAAATAGCTGTAGCTTACATCTTAAATGATGATGCAGTAGTTGCAATAGCAGATAACGCAGATGCAGACTTTGTAAACTCTTTAACAAAAGAAGCAACAGGCTTAAATGCAGAAGACCTTATCATACAAATAGAAGTTGCATTTGGAATAAACGATCCTGAAAAACTATATGCTTTAGTTTATTACGGAGAAAACAACGATGGTTACCTTTATCCAAATGAAGCAATTTTTAGAAAAATAGAAAATGGTTGGGAAAAAGCATCACCAGCATCATTCTCTATAGGAGTAGGTGACGGAATGTCTATAGCTATCAACGATAGAACAGAAGAAGAATTTATTTATGCAGCAGGTATGAATTTAGTATCTGGATTTAACGCAAACAACGACCCAATCTTCTACTACAATGCATTAACTTCATATATAGATACAAGAAACAGCGGAAGTTTTGTTGCACCAGGAATCCATGCAATAGCATTTGATCCAAACCCAGAAACAGCAGAAGATTCACTTAAAATATATCTTGCAACAGACGCAGGTATTTACATTTACAAACAAGATCCTATGACACATTTCGAAATGTGGCATGCATCAAACAAAGGATTAGTAAGTTCTCAATACTACAACGTAACATCAACTAATGATGGAGCAGTATTTGGAGCAGCACAAAGCAACGCTATCAGCTACATACCAACACCAAGCACAGATTTAAAATCAGCAGAAACAATTTGGTCACCAAACAGTTTAGGATACTACGAAATATCTTCTGAAATATCTCAATTCTCTTATTTAACAAAATCACAATCAGGAGTAAATGTTGTTGCATCAGCAATACACCAAACAGTACCAACAGCAAAAAAACCTGTTGTTTTAGCAAGACCATACCTTGCAGTAACAAGAACATACAGTGATAACAACGATTTTGAATCAATAAACGACCAAACTTGGAACTATGGTTCAGAAACAAACCTTTCTTTCATGAACGGACAAATCACAGTTGAATCTAACCAAGCACCTTTCATTACACCAATGGCTTACTGGGAATCATTCAATGCACCAGCTGAAACAAGAGATTCAGTTTATTTGAAATTAGATGACAAACTTACAGTAAGAAGAAATGGTACAAACTACATGTACAGCCATGGATTTGAATTAAAAGATGGAGACTCAGTTATCGTTCAAAGTGATAAATTAGGATATCCATTCTTCTACATATTCACAGCAGAAGAATACGGTACACACGTTTCAGAATACACAGAAGAAGAAGTTTTAAATATAGCAACAACACAAGACTCTTCAATACTTGTACCAAACCCTATTCAAACAAGATTATTCATTGCAGGAGCTAACGGTTTATACTTATGTAATGAAGTAATGAACTTCACAAAAACATTCTCAAAAAACAACCTTGATGCACTTCCTTGGATAAAATTAATCAACTTCACTACAGCACAAATAGGAAAACGTCGTGTAACAGCATTAGCACCTTCTGAAAATGGTAACTCATTATTATTATCAATCGATATAGATGCAACAAGCAACGCACCTGCAACAACTGAATTATACAGACTTACAGGAATGCATCAATATGATTTAGGAGATTTGAATACATTCTCTGCAACATTCCAAGACGTAGAGAAATTCACTACAGAAAAAATAGCATCATTTGACAGAACAATATCTTCTATAACTTACGCAGCAGACTCAAACGTAGCAATTATCACATTAGATGGATTTAACTCATTAAACGATAACATCTACCGTTTAGACAACGTTAATGCAGCAAACGTAGAAGACATCACACTTACTCCAATAGCATTAGGAGACAACATGGCAAAACCTGTTTACACAGCATTAATTGAAACAGTAAACACAGACGGTTTAACAGCATACGTTGGTACTGACGACGGAGTTTACAAAACAACAGATTACACTGCATCAACAGTTACTTGGACAAAAGAAGAAAACTTCCCATCAATACCAGTTTATGACTTATTCCAACAAAAAGCTAACTTACCTTCAGTTCAATTCACAACATACATTGCAACAAACGCTTCAAACAACGTTTATGGAGAAACAAAATATCCAGGAGCAATTTATGCAGCAACTTACGGAAAAGGTTTATACATGAACTATGACAACATTACAGAAAATCGTCCAGAACCAGTAAGCTTAAATTCAGTAGAACAATTAGCAACTACAAACATCAACCTTTACCCTAACCCAGCACAAAACAGAACAACATTAAGCTACAGCTTACAATCATCATCAAGCGTTGTTCTTAACATATTTGATATGAACGGAAGACTAATCTCTTCATTGAACAAAGGAAGCCAAAGAGCAGGAGTTCACACACAAGAAATATCATTAAACTCTCTAGAAAAAGGTGTATATATGATTCAAATCATAACAAACCAAACATCAGAAGCAGTTAAATTGATAGTTCAATAATATATCAAATAATAAAGAATAGGACGGAGTTAAATAAAACTTCGTCCTATTTTTTTGTTTTCAACAATAAGTATTGCAATTTCAAGTTATATTAATATAATGAGAAGAAACATTTTAATAATAAGCCTACTAATACTATCCTCTTTGGGACTCAAATCTCAAATAGGCGGAAGTTCCATATACTCCGTTTTATTGCTACACTCCTCTGCAAAGACAGCCGCATTAGGAATGGATTTCCTTCCATGCCTAACAGATGACATCAGTGCAGTTATCACCAACCCCTCTACCCTAAGCGACATAAACCACAACGATGTAGGATTTTCATTTACCTCTTTTTTCAATGACATCAATCAAACCTCTTTAGCATATAGCCATACCTTTGATAAAATTGGATGTTTAGCAATAGGCTTGCAATATCTAAACTATGGCAATTTTGATATGACAGAAGAAAACGGAGATGTAGTAGGAAAATTCACTGCAGCCGATTATTCATTCACACTTTCTTGGGGAAAGAAACTAGACAACAACGTTTACATAGGCGCAAACCTAAAACCAATAATCTCACAATACGAATCCTATTCAGGAGTAGCCCTTGCAATAGACCTTGCCGCAAGTTATCAATCCACAGACCGCACTTGGGCCGTTTCACTTATGGCAAGAAACATGGGCAGTCAAATAAAGAAATTAGCAAACGAAGACTTCTCATTACCATTTGACCTACAATTAGCAGCAAGCAAGAAATTAGCACACGCACCAATGACAATATATGCTGCAATTACAGACTTACACCAATGGAATTTAAGAGAAGACGACCCACTTAACCCAAGAGACGAAATAGACTTAAACGGAGAAATCACCAAAGAAAACAAATTTGTAGGAGTAGCAGATAATCTATTTAGACACTTTCAAATAGGTTTAGAATTTACTCCATCAGAGTATTTCTACATAGCAGCAGGTTATTCTTGGAAACGCAATAGAGAAATGCAAATAAACGACGCATTCTCTGCAGCAGGACTATCATACGGAATTGGCATTAACTATTCACGATTCCGCCTTTGCTACTCACGAAACGAATATCACCGTTACGGGTCGCCAAATTACATAAGCCTTTTAATAAAGATTTAAACAAAGAAACACAATAATAAAAACGGCAGAATCTAATTAGACTCTGCCGTTTTTTAATTAAGTATCTTTTCTTTTTATTCCTTAATCACTTTTCGCATTATTGCTTTGTCGTTATTTGTTAAGCGTAAGTAATACGCACCACTTGGCAATGATTCAATGTTTATTTCTCTTGCATTAGAGAAAGTAAGAACACATCTACCTGTTAAGTCAATTACTTCTACCTTTTCTATTGCTTGACTGAAATTAACTTTGCTATCGGTTGGATTAGGATAGAAAGAAATGCTTTCTACTTCTGCTTCTAATAAAGAAGAATTATCTATTAAAGCAAAGTTTGCAACAAAACTTGTGTCGCTTGTAAGAGAAACAACTCTTGGGTTTTCTGTATTGCCGTCGTTCCAAGAAAGGAAAACATAACCCTCGTTTGCAGTTGCAGTAAGCGTACCGGTAGAGCAATCACTCTCAACAGTAACCGAGCCAAACGTTTCGTCATTCACAGATATCTCAACGTTATATCCGTTTTCCGAAATTCTACCATTAAATAAAATATTCCAAAAAGAAGTAGGAGAAGAATAAGCCTCTAAACTTCCGCAAGGAACAGTTAATGTAGCAATATTAGGATTAGGGAAAACACTACTTCCTTGAAGAGTCGGGGGAATTGTTGCCAAACAATTAACACTTTGTAAAAATGCACAACCATTAAAAGCATTACTTCCAATAAAAGAAAGATTCTCTCCTAAATTAACAAGCATCATCATATCACAACCATTAAAAGCATCTACACCAATCTCTGTAACGCTATTTGGAATATCAATAGAAGTAATATTACTACAACCATAAAAAGCACTATCTCCAAGAGAAGTAACACTATTTCCAAGACTTATTGATAAAACATTACTGCAACCATTGAAAGCATTAGCACCAATCTCTGAAACACTATTAGAAACATTGATAGAAGTAATTAAAGAGTTGTTATAAGCAAAGTAATTTGGTATTCTTTGAACATTTTCACCAATAGTTATTGTGCTTATAGGAGAATCAACAAAAGGGTGATTGTTACTATTAAAATCATTACAATTTATTGCATTAAAGTTTAAAGTTGTTAAACTACTGCAACCATAAAATGCAGAATCTTTAATAGAAGTAATATTATTACCAATAGTAATAGAAGTTAAATTACTACAATTATAGAAAGCACTATTTCCAATTTCAGTAACATTATAAGAACAAGTTTCATTAGATATATTAGAAGGAATTACAACAGAAGTTATTGTATCAACGCAGTCAATAACTTTTAAACTGTTATCGTGATTATATACATACGTTAAACCATCTTCTTTTATGTTAATATCAAAATAGTTATTCCAATTAGAATTAGCATAGTTTTCTATACTACAAAATGGAAAATAAAGTACTTTGTTTAGAGGTGTATCACGAAAAGCATTATTACCAAGAGTAGAAGGATTTTCTCCTAAACAAGTAACAGAAGTTAAACTACTGCAATTATAGAACG
>JAEIGA010004053.1_pt1 | contig 22683 bp, 16 predicted proteins | sample 9270691 | NCBI WGS metagenome assembly JAEIGA01 (sample SAMN17057246, study PRJNA624740) | gut metagenome | biome: biome; isolation source: fecal sample | host: Bos grunniens | place: China: Xizang | collected 2019 | reverse complement strand
GTCGCACAAACCCCACCCTTTTGGCAAGTACTTTTTTTCAAAAATTTTAAATTTTTCATAACTCATTCATTTTTCAATGCAAGTAAAATCGCCCTTTTGCCCAATTTCACACCAACCAAGCAAAAACTGCGTACAAAAATCCACACTTTTTCACCACCCCCTCCCAAGAGACAAAATCAACCCCAACCGCCACAAAACCTTGAAGTAGCAGCATTTTGGCGGATTTCACCCATCATAAAATGCACTTTTAGACCTCGCGAAAGACAAAATTTCTCCCAAAACGCCCCCGTTTTCACCTCCACCACCCCGACCCTCCCCTAACTTTTTACACTTACAATTTCCACAAAACCTTGAAATAATCGGATTTTATAGGATTTTAAATTCTACGCAGACCTCTCCTTTTCTATCCAAAATGCGAAAATACACCCTAAAACCCTCGCTTTTATTGCGCATAAAAGGCATGAATAAATGCTTCCGTCCACCATTTATTGCCATACACAAAATACACGCCATTCTGCATCAAGCGCCACCTTCAAAACCCATGAAAGCCTTTAATATCAATCTTTTAAAGGATTTTACACATTCGTTTTCCTATCCACGCTCTCCCCGCAAAACGCAATAGCGTCCACACAACGCGCATGTGTAAGCTGCGCAGTTCTTACACCTCTCCCCATCATTGAAAACACTCTAAAGACTGTAATAACAGCCTTCTGTGGAATTTTGCGCACATTAAGCTATACATTTCGTACGCATTGAACTGATTGTAACAAACGACAATCCATTGCATTAATTTATTGTCGCAGGGCGAGGAAACTCGCTACAATAGTGGTGGTGCGGCGCAGTGGGCGCGGTAAATGAGGTATGGGCAGATGCAGTACAGTGATGTGACATCAGATTCGCGATTGGTGACTCCCGGGGCTTTGTTTGTAGCAATTCCTGGTGTAAAGGTTGATGGGGCGCAGTTTATCCGTCAGGCACGTGAAAAAGGCGCAGCGACCATTATGGGTGAAGATGAGTCCTGTGATATTCGTGTGCCGAATGCACGTCTCGCTTACGCCGAAGCTTGTGCCAAACACTTTGGTAACCCCTCCGAGTCGCTCCTCCTCTGCGGTGTCACGGGCACAAATGGTAAGACCACCACCACCCTCCTCCTGCGAGAGATGTTGGCCCAAGGCGGACTTCTGCCAGGACTTATCACCACCGTGGCCATTGAATGGCCAGAACACAGTGCGCCTGCAGACTGCACCACACCAGATGCGCGTGTACTGCAGTCTACGCTAAAAGAGATGGTGAAGGCGGGGTGCCGTGCAGCAGTGATGGAAGTCTCTAGTCATGCAATCAACCAATATCGCGTGGCGGGGTGCCACTATGCCGTGTTGTCCTTTACGAATCTTACGCAAGATCATCTTGACTACCACGGCACGATGGAAGCCTACTACCAAGCCAAGGCACAACTCTTCCGCGACCATCCCAACACCCCTGCAGTCATCAACACCGACGATCCTTACGGCGCACGGCTTTTAACCGAACTCCAGACTGCTGGCCACACGCGCCTCTTCCCCTACTCGCCCGCGACGATTCAAGCCACCTTCTCTGCGCATGGCACCGAAGCCACCTTCCAACTTGCCAGCCGCACGCTTAGCTTCCACACTGCACTCTGCGGACGTTACAACCTCGCCAACCTACTCTGTGCGGCCACTGCTGCACGTGCTTTGGGCGTAACAACTGATGCGATCCTCTGTGCGATTTCTAACATTCGTCCGAAATGGGGGCGGCTTGAATCTGCAGCCCCTGGTGTTTTTGTGGACTATGCGCACACAGACGATGCGCTCTCCAATGTATTATCAACGCTCCGTGAAATCACCACAGGCCGTCTCATCTGCGTCTTTGGATGCGGCGGCGACCGCGATCGGACCAAACGGCCCAAGATGGCCGTAGCAGTTGAACGCGTGGCCGATGTAATCCTTGTCACCTCAGACAACCCGCGCACCGAAGACCCAAAGGCAATTATCGCAGACATCCTCGCTGGGTTTAGCGCCACTGCGAAGCCGATTACCGAGGTCGATCGCCGCACCGCCATTCGCCGAGCCCTTGAAATGAAACAAGCCGACGACGTGATTCTCGTCGCCGGCAAGGGGCATGAAACCTATCAAGAAATTAATGGTGTACGTACACCCTTCTCTGACGCGGAAGAGATTCGCTCCTTTTACGCCTGAGCGCGAAGTCGATTAAGACATTCTAAGGCGACGCACATTACAATCAAAAAGCCCCCAAGGACGCACGGATAGATGGCCAACCCTGTACGTTGCGCCACCCACCCTAGCAGTGGTGGCATCAATGTAGCGCCAGTATAAGCGCATGCCATCTGCAACCCCATGACCACCTGTGTGTAATGCGCTCCAAAATTTGAAGGTGTGGCATGCAAGAAACAGGGAAAGAGGGGCGCAATCCCCAAGCCAACTGCAAGCAAACCTATTTTTGTTTGAAGCACACTGGTGGCCGTGACCAAAAGGATTATACCCAAGAGCACTCCTCCAGCACCCAATCGCAACATCCTTTTATCTCCCATGCGGTCAGCTACAAAGCCCGCCAAGAAGCGTCCCACCGTCATACCACCGTAAAAGAGTGCCGCCCACCTTGCCGCCTCTGCAACCGACAATCCGCGCACAAGGTGCAAATAACTTCCCGCCCAAATACCCGAGCAGAATTCCAAGCCCTGCATTGCGAAGAGGCCAATCATCGCCCAACCTATCCCTCGCAAACGCAATGCCTCTCGCGTAGTAACAGACGTGTGACACGTGTCTTCGGTCAGCGAATCCCGTTTCCAGAGTGGTCGCGAAACGAAAAGCACTACAACCATCACACATTGAAGCGCCATCACACTCCAATAGCCCTCCTGCCAACGCCCTCCACAAGCCAAAATCCACCCTAAAAGGCTTGGCCCTGCAGTAGCACCAATACCCCATGAAACATGCACCCAACTCATCTGGCGCGACGTGCCATGTAAAGCAACATAGTTATTGAGCACCGCATCAATTGCTCCGGCCCCCAATCCCAACGGCAAGGCGCAACAACACACCCATGCATATGACGAAGCCAAAGCGAATCCAGCCAATGCGATGGCTGTTAAGAGTGTACTTCCCACCGTTACGACCCAAGAACCAAAACGGGAGATTAATGTATTCGTGCTCAAAGCAGAAATAACCGTACCCGCGGAAATTAAGAGCGTTACACCCCCTGCATAAGAGATTGGCACGCCAAATCCCCCATACATTGAAGGCCATGCCGCACCAATCATGCCATCTGGCACCCCCATACTAAAAAAGGCTAAGTAGATTACGGCGATAACTATTACAGCCATCACAGATCCTTTTTACAAAAGAAATACGAGTCTAAAAGAAGCGCTCACTATTTATGGACGGGTCCGTCCATCGCGAATAGCCTTTAAGAGTGCTTCATATAACGCCTTAGCGCGTTCAGGATACTCTGCAATCACATTTTTCGTCTCAGACGCATCCCCTGTCAGGTGATACAATTCACCATTCAACGGATTGTTCTTTGTACTCGGCGCATTCCCTGCACGACGCGGCACAATGTACTTCCACTCGCCCTCGCGATAACTCATATACCAGTCCTGACTGATAATCGCACGACGCGAAGACGGCTTTTCAGGATCCAAGAGCGCCTCATGGACATCAAAGGAGTCTGGCATCGCCTCCTTTGAGATTGACACCCCACGTAAGGCGGCAAAGGTGTTGCCCAAATCCACCAAGGAAAGCAACGCCTGACTGCGCTTCCCTGCGGGGATTTGCCCCTCCCACACGGCAATGAACGGCACACGATGACCACCTTCAAAGGGTGTGTACTTCGTACCTCGCCAATGAGCTGCGGGACGATGATCCCCCAACTTCTCAACGGCTTGATCCATATATCCATCATTTACCACAGGACCATTATCCGAAGAAATTACGACTAGCGTATCCTTTTCCAAACCCAACGCTCGCAACTTCTCAATCACGCGCCGCACCGAGTCATCAAACTGACGCGTGGCATCACCGCGCGGCCCAAAGGGCGTTGAACCCACAAAACGCGGATGTGGCACACGTGGCACATGAATATCATTCGTGCCCAAATAGAGGAAGAAGGGCTTTTCGCGGTTCTTTTCCATGAAGGCGCATGCCTTTTCAACGAAGATATCTGCCATATCTTCATCCACCCACCGCGCCTTCTCGCCGCCCTTCATATAACCGATACGGCCAATTCCATTCACCACCGCTTGGTTATGACCATGATGCCAATCCATCTTCAAGGTTGCACGATCGCGCACCCCATCGGGTTCACCGGGATAATTCTTCTGATAATTAACCTCAATGGGATCATTCGGATCCAAATTCACGACCTTACCATCCTCCACATAAACGCACGGCGTACGATCAGCCGTTGCGGCCATGAGGAAGGTGTAGTCAAAGCCTATCGCGTTGGCAGAGGGCGAGATGGGTTTATTCCAATCCGTCTTCCCTGGCCCAAGCCCCATGCCGAGATGCCACTTACCCACTGCGCCAGTAACCATGCCAGAGCGTTGCATCACCTTCGGCAACGTCTCCAAGCGTGGATCAATCAACAATGCCGCATCCCCCTGAGCGATGCCTGTGCCAGGCTTACGCCACGCATAGCACCCCGTAAAGATGGCATAACGCGTCGGGGTGCAAGTTGAGGCAGGCGAATGCGCATCGGTGAAGGTAACTCCCTGCTGCGCATAAGCATCAATAAAAGGCGTTAACCCAGGCGTCGAACCATAACAGCTCACATCGCCCCACCCCAAGTCATCGGCAAGAATGAAAAGAATATTGCGAGGCTTCCGAGTGGCCGCCGACAGTGGCAAACTTCCCGACACCGCAAGGGCGGCACAACCGAGCCCAAAAGATTTCAAAAACGCACGACGAGAGGTAAGTGACATAAGTGAGATTCCTATAGGATAATGCCTATTCAATCTGCGAGTGAGAAAGAGGGTGTATCAACGTTTGTACTCTTGGCTATTTAAGAACGCCATCAGACCCTCTGAAATTTGCTGCAACACCTTTGAAGGATAAACCTTCTCTGCAGCCTCTTCAGGGGTCGAGCCTTTACAAATGAGTGCGTAGTATTGATTCAGCGTAGCACTCAATTCTGTTGGCGCTTCAGTGCGCAACCAATGCACAAGCACCCACGACGATGCATATGCTGTCGTGCGATTCCGCTCGTGATAGAAAACCTCTGTGCTAAATGACATCAACGTTGCCAATCCCTCAGGCGAACAAAAGCGCGGATCGCGTTTCACCTCTTCCAAGCGATAGGAGAGATTGGGCTTTCCTTCTGGCTTTTTCTTCCCTGCGCTCGTGACCGTCTTTAAGGTAAACGTTTCAAAAAAGGTTGCGTGGCCCTCGTTGAACCAAATCGGCACATCAATCGTTGGCGGTGTAATTGAGAAGAGATACTGGTGAAAGCCCTCATGGAAGGTGACCATCCGAATCTCCTCGCGTTGCTTCTCCTTTGAGCCCGACTCAATGTCACCACGCACGACCAACTCTCGATGCGTCGTTGAGAAAACACCCGCACTCCACTCCTCACCCGCGCCAGAATAGGCGTGATATTCCTCTGGCGTAGCGAAGACGCGAATCACGCTAAGCGGCACCTTCATTTTCTTCGGTTCAGGAATGTACGTCGTATAAACCATGCGCATGGCAATCATGCTATCCAAGAGCGAAGAGACAAACTTCCCATACTGCTTTGGAAGGTTGGACAATACACGATACGGCGGACGCTCCATCGTCTTCCACCCGTCTTGAACCGTTCCAGAAGGCTTCAACTTCGACGCAGGAGCGATGCCACCGAGGGCGCGCGTCAGGGCTCCCTTCCATGCCTTTGGCGGATCATCTGTCGTGGTGATCAAAAGTGCGTAAGCTTGGTTTTGGTCGGATTTCAAGAAGAAAATCAATGCGGCCATGCCCGGCGCCTCGCAGAACATCGCCTCGCGCACCGCGCCAATCCCCTTCACCTTTTGCGGAGCAGAGAAGGTCTTGCCCGTCCAGTCCTCCAACCACTGAGGCAAGCGCTTGCGCACAAGCTTCCCCACTGCCTGACGATTATCTTCGTACTCCTCCTTCAAGACGTGCGCCATCACCTGATTATAGTCGGTCTTAATGCCACGCGTGAACGAATCCACCACACTCTTGGCTTGGACTAACTCATAAACGTTTCCGTCACTATCAGACCACTTCCCGAGACGCTGCTCCGCCTCCCAAAGTTGACGCGGATCATAACGTTCAGCCGTTCCACTCTTACTGCCCCGTGTCCACGTGTAAGTAAAGGTCTCCACTGCGGGCGGCGCCTCTTGACTCGCGTTCTTGGGCAAGGGAATTTGCAACTGATCGCAAGTGACACGTTGGTTCAATGTCGGCACCTTAGCCACCGCCACTAACGGCAGAAGACTGAACAATGCAATTAGAACATTTCGACGAATAGGACAAGTCACGCACAAATGACGCATCTTTCACGTACTCCCGTTAATGAAACTTTATTTCCACTTCCTTGAAATAACGCGTCTGCAAGACATTTGCGAGGTCTTTGACGATATTTCTACGGATATCCAATGCCACTGGCAGATTCGGGTCTTGGTGCGCAGGATTAATCGCCGTACCCACGTCAATAAAGATACGATCCGATTTCAAAAGTAAATCACGCATTTTTGTGGCGGGATTCACGCGCACATCAGGACCTGGATTGCGCAAGAGTTCAATCACCTTTGAGAGTGTCACACACCCTTCAGTAACCAATTCAATCCCTGGGATCTCCGATCCTGCGGGCACTTCAGGGTCAAGTGCCGTCAAAGGTGTATCAATGGGGCGATTCAATTCACGTGCCACTAAGTCAGAGGTTGAGCCACCTGAGATGATGGTCTGCACGCCAGGTTGCGTTGCCAAGGCCGCAAAGGCGGCATCCTGCGTACGGTCAAAGGGACACCCTGTGAGCATTTGCGTCAAACGTGGATCGCGATAGTAAAGCATCGCGGCAGTCGTATCATCCCCTGCTCGGCCACCATCCAGACGCGTCGCACGGTCTGCCGCACCCTTACAGAGGACTTGTGCATCCACATCTGGAGCGATATCAATTGCCTCTTGCAACCAGCCTACGACCGATTCCAATCCCTGCCCAAAGGGATAACCATCCGTACCTAAGCCTGCCTGCGTAATCCCATCCGAACAGAAAAAGAGGCGATCGCCATGTTGCATCTGAAAAGTTGAATACGAAAGCTTACGTCCTGACCAACGTGGCAATGCGTAAACCGTTCGCGGAATCTCTTGTGGTTCCGTACCACGCAGATGTACCGCCGGCGGATTTTCGTATTCAATCATGCGTACTTCTCCCTCTGGGAAGGCATGAATCATGGTAAACGTTGAATACGTAATATGGCGATCTGGGCAAATGGGCAAAGCGTCCATGATGAGGGTTGCCGCACGACGCAGACCAATCTTTGCCCGCATGTACTCCATCGCCATCGTGGCAGTAAGCGATGCACAGACATTCGCCTGTTGACCACTCCCCAAGCCATCGGTTAAAACGGCCACCACCGAACCATCAGCCTGGCGTTCGCTCAAGAAGATATCGCCACTGCACACCTTGCGAAACTTATGCCGATTAAACCAATCCACCTCAATGAAGGGTGGCGGTGCGGGCGCTACAAGGTCCTCGCTTGCGCCAATCACAGGCGTTCCTCCAGGTCAATTGGGGCGAACATCTCCACGGCCGAGTCCAAAATCAACTCACTTTCCGCAGCATTTCGGCCCAACATGAACGCAATCTCCTGAACCGTTTTCGCCGTATTGGTTACGACCGTTCGAGCCTTTTCAATAAGTGCCAAACGCTTTTGTTCGGTTTCGGTAATATCAAGGATGAGTGCACCTACCACCTCATGCACATCCACGTTAAAGATCGTTAGGGAGAAAAGACGCCCCTCCACCTCAACCGTTTGGCGAATAATCTCCTCACCTGTCTCCAAAACCTTCTGGAATAACTGCGGATAAGGAATCAGACGCCCCAAATCAGCATCACGCAAACCTGGGTGGGCCTCATAGGCCATCTTCGCCACATCCCCCAACAACGTCGCAAAGCGTTCATTGCATTCGATGATTCGGAGTTGGCGATCTGCTACCACTAAGCCATACGGTAATGCACGGTCAATCGCTGAGCTCTGCTTCAATGCCAATTGACGCATCCGACTCACGCACATTTGCGGTTCTGCATTCTTTGCCAAAATTGCACAAGCGAGCTCTCGGCAACTATCATACCCGCACCCAGCGCAGTTCAATTCATCCTCTGGCTTGAACTTACCCAAAGCATTTAACGTGGCGCGAATCTCCTCCTCAGAGAAGGTCTTGCGTTCGGACTGCGCCGCACGGTAGTGACGACCAATATCGGGGAACGTTTCCGGATCATCGGGTTGGGTCAAGCGCGCATGGCGCAATAAGTCAAGCAAACCACCCGCAGCACACCGTACACGCGTCTTCGGACCGCACACGCAACCACCTGGGCAGGCCAAAGCCTCCACGAAGACGGGCTGTTCCAATGTCTTTGGATCAAGCGTCTCAAGCATGGATTTAATGGCTTGAATGCCCGTGATTACCATCGGCTGCAATTCACCCTCTGGAGCGAGCGCGCGGAAATTGCGTTCCACACTGCGCAGCATGCCCCCCTCAATCGGGTAATATGCACCATCGCCAGGTAACTTATAATCCTCTGCTGGCGGCAACTTATTGGGATCCTCTACCCCCGCCAAGACCATCCACCTGCGCAACTCTTCAAACGTCAATGCCGTGTGCAAGAGTTCGGGCTGCAAATCGCGTTCATACTTCTTACCCACGCAAGGCCCAGCGAAGACCACAGGCGCAGACGGAAATTCCTCGCGGAGTGCCTTACAGTGCGCAATTACTGGAGAATCTACAGGTGTGAGATAGGCAGAGAAACGCGGATAGTAGCGTTGGATTAACTCCACCACCACAGGGCAAGCCGAGGAAATCTGCAACCGATGCGCTCGGCTCTGCGCCATCAATTCCGCCACACGACGCGAGACAATATTCGCGCCCACCGCCGTTTCACGCACATGCGCAAAGCCCAATTTGCGCATCGCCGTCACGAAGCGCGCAGGATCCACTCCAGGGAACTCCGAAGCAAAACTCGGCGCCAAAGACAAAATCACATCCTTACGTGCCGCAACCAAATTCCGCACCGTGCGCAAATCATCGCGCACCATCTTCGCATGGTTCGGGCAGGTCGCCACACACGTGCCACAGTAGATACAATCCTCTGGCGAAACCACTGCGTGGTCATTCTCCACACGGATTGCCTTCACTGGACACCGCCGCACGCACTTATAGCAGTCACGACACTGAGCATTCACCGAATAAACTGGGGCTAACGCATCCATCGTCTTATGCCTCCGCAAAAGCAGCTTCCAATAATGCAGGCACCGTTTCTGGTATCACGCCACTATGACACGTCTCATTAATCCACACATTGGGCCCATCCCCGCAATGCCCACCACACCGGCATCCCTTTAACTCGACCGATGCCATCTTATCATTCGCCGTCAGCCAATTGCGAACCGCTTCCAAATTCTGATTATTCCCGCGAGAAAAACACGAGCTACCCATGCAAATAGTTACTTTAACCACGTTACGCACTCCTTAACTTCTAATAGTATAGCGAAAAAATCCCTTTTGCGCCATAGGTACTAACGTGTAAAGCACGTACTGCACGATACGGCGCACCCCAAACGCTTTAGGCCGGCAGCCTCTCTCCTCCTCCTGCGCATCCGCCTCGCGCCGCCCCTCGACTGTCACACCCCGTTTTCACACCCACAATTCCACAGTAGCATTTACCGCCTACAACGCTTTAGTTCGGCAGTCGCTCTCCTCCTCCTGCGCATCCACCGCGCGCCGCCCCTCGACTGCCACACCCCGTTTTATACCCAACAATTCAGCAGTCGCGTCTGCCGCCTACAGAGACTAAAAAACAAACAAAATCAAAGGGCCGCTAAATTGACCCTTTGATTTTGTGTAATCTTGTGACGCCTTGAGCGCCGTGCGCTTAGAGCGCGCGGAGGCGAGCAGCCTTACCAGTGCGGTTGCGCAAGTAGTAGAGCTTTGCGCGACGAACACGAGCGTGGCCGGTCACTTCAATCTTTTCGATCGAGGGGGAAGCGAAGGGGAAGACCTTTTCAACGCCCACGCCGAAGGAGATGCGGCGGACGGTGAAGGTTTCGGTGATGCCCTTGCCGTCGCGTGCAATCACGTCGCCGGCGAAGATCTGCGTACGTTCCTTTTCGCCTTCCTTAATGCGGACGTAAACGCGGACGATGTCGCCGATGGCGAGTTCCGGGTTCTTCTTAGGATTCTTTTCCGCCGTGAGGGCGTTCACTTTTTCGATGGCTTTCGCGATCATTGTCGTTTTCCTTAATGTGTATCAAATCTGGACGCTGCCGAGCAGTTCGGTCAAGCATCTGGTTTCTGCGCCAACGCTCCATTCGTGCGTGGTCGCCTTTTAGGAGGACTTCCGGTACACCTTTGCCACGATGGACGGGCGGTCGGGTATACTGTGCCTGCTCCAACAATCCTTCCGTGGAGAAGGATTCCTTCGCGGTAGCTTCCGCTCCTCCGCCCAATACGCCGGGCAGGAGGCGTGTGACGCTGTCAATGACGACCGCTGCGGGCAATGCCCCGTTAGTCAGAACGTAGTCGCCAATGCTGATCTGTTCATCGGTAAGGCTTTCAAGCACACGCTCGTCAATGCCTTCATAATGTCCACAGATGAAAATCAGGTGTTCCTCTTTTGCAAGCCGCCGTGCGATTTCCTGTCGGAAAGGGACGCCTTGGGGCGTCATTGCGATAACTCGGCTATTTGGCTTGCGGAGGCTTTCGACGGCCTCGAAGAGCGGTTCGGGCTTCATCAACATCCCGGCGCCGCCTCCGTAGGGCTTATCGTCGAGCGTCCCGCGGACGTCATGTGCGAAATCTCGCACGTCTACCGCGTGGATTTCCACAGCACCCATGGCTGTCGCACGTCTGAGAATGCTTTCCGAGACAAAGCCTTGCAGCATGCCTGGGAAGACGGTCAGTACGTCGATGCGCAGGGGCACCGCAGTCTCTCCTCGGCCTTAGGCCTGAGCCTTCTGGGCCTGCTTGATGAGAGAAGCGACCGTTTCGGACACCTGAGCGCCCTGACTCTTCCAATAAGCCACGCGTTCGAGGTTGATGCCGCACTTGTTCTCGGTCTTGCGGGGATCGTACCAACCGAGGATTTCAAGGAATTTGCCGTCACGGGGGCTGCGAACATCGCAAGCAACCACACGGTAGGTGGCCACACGGTTGCAGCCGGTCTTACGCAATCTGATCTTGACCATTTTTAGTCTCCGAGACCCATACGTTTAGCTACCAGCGTACGAGTCATTTTAAGTTCACTACGCATTCAGTTAATTGAATGAAGCGCATAGTTTACTAAATCAAACGAAAACTCGCAAGCGGAAAATCATCACTTCCCACATTTTTTCACTGACTCTCCTCGCGCGCGTATTTATTAATTAAGGTAATACTCAAAAATCCCTGCCCCTCTACGACCTCGATGCTAATGTTTTCTACGCCTATCCGCACATAGCTCTGGCGCTATCACAACGCACAAGCGAATCGCCACCTCCACACCTAACGCACCCCCGCATCACTAACTTCACAATCGTAAGAACCACAATTAACACAATTGAGCGCTTCGTTACGCGATTTACCCACACCGTTCGCGCACCTACCCTACAATGAGAATGATCCATCTGCGATTACGAAAAGTATAGCATAGAAACCGTTTTTATTAAATGTAGAAATGTGGAAATGTTGACGTTCGCTCCGCGTTCCGACTCAACTCTTAAGGACGAGCCTATTGAATCAAGGCGTGAAACGACTGGCAGGCGCGGCCCCAATCGCCAATCCAGGAGTGCTACCAATCGCTCCAAAACCTCCTCTCCCCTAAAGTCAAACTATAGAACAAACCATACCCGCTCCATACACTATCAGCCCCTCAATGAACTTTCAGTGAAACCAATTTAGAATTTCAGTCAAATTCATTTAGTATTTCAGTCAAATTCATTTAGAATTTCAGTCAAATTCATTTAGTGTTTCAGTCAAATTCATTTAGTGTTTCAGTCAAATACTTTTGAATTTCAGTGAAATTCTCTGAGCATTTCAATAGAGTTGAATCGGAGAGTAGACTGAACGCCAAAAGACCTGCGCTGATACTTCACTGATATTAAGACCTCAGATCGATGGAAGGCTGACCACCTGCGCCACGAATTTTAAGGGATAAAAGCGATAGAAGAGATAGAAGAGATAAAAGGGATAAAAGGGATGAGGTGGCGGCCGAAGTAGCCATGTCCTATGTGTCGCATGTGTCCCATAAATGCCACGACCCATGTGTCCCTTCGTCAGGAGCATCCCCATCATTTAGTACCACACTGTACTGCAGCCGATTAGAAGATAGGGCGAGATAAAACAGCGGCCGATTGGAAGACAGCATTTATCGTGGCCACGGCCCACTGCGGCCGTGGGACTCTCTGTACTGCGGCTGATTAGAAGCCGGTATTTATCGTAGCCCCCTGCCACTGCGCAGGGGGGATTTATCGTGGCCCCCTGCCCACTGCGGCAGGGGGTGAGGCGAGGGGTACGGGGAGCACAGCGTCCCCGTCGTTTGGTCGCTACGCATCCTGACGGATGCTTTTACTCGCGCCTCTCTTCGCTTCTTTTTAACCACAATTCCCTCGTTGTTTTGCTGTCATGGTGTAGCGCCTTCGGTTCACATTTCTATGACACCTCACGGTGTTAGCAAAGTGCTTGATAAAAACACTTGATTTTTAAGTGCCGATTATGCTATTTTAATGGGACTTTCCGCTGAAGACGGCTCTCAGGCTGACTGCCGCCGACGCGGATTAACGCAAACAACAAGGATCAGGATTATGCCTAAGATCAAGACGAAAAAGTCTGCGACTAAGAAGTTCAAAATGTCGGCCACGGGTAAGGCAATGCGCACTCAGGCTGGTAAGCGCCATCTCAATGGCTACAAGTCTCGCGGTCGCAAGCGCAATCTCCGTGGTTCCGCTGCTGTCTATGAAGGCAACCAGAAGATGGTTGCTCGTATGCTTCAGGCCTAAATCACAAAGGAGTTGAACAATGAGAGCTACTAACGCCGTCGCATCCCGTGAACGTCGCCGCCGCCGCCTGAAACTCGCTCGTGGTTTCTATGGCGCCCGCAGCAAGCAATTCCGTTTGGCCACCGAGGCCGTTGATCGCGCCCAGCGCCTTTCCACCTGGCACCGCAAGCTTCGCAAGCGTGAATTCCGCCAGCTCTGGATCGCTCGTATCAACGCCGCCGTGCGTGGTTTGGCCAACGAAAAGGTCCCCACCTACTCCCGCTTCATCGAAGGCCTCACCAAGGCTGGCATCACGGTCAACCGCAAGATGTTGTCCGAAATCGCCATCGCTGACGCTGAAGGTTTCAAGGCCCTCGTCGCTAAGGCTGCAGAAGCACTCTAAGTTATTTTCGGCTTAGACGCTATTATGAGGTCTCCGTTCGGAGGCCTCTTTTTTATTGCTCAAAAGCAAACCATGCTCAGCGTTCTAACGCATAAAGAAAGCGCATCACCTCTCCCCTCATAGATAAGCGAGCCGCCTCAACCTTCCATGCGAATCCATTGGAGAGAAATCATTAACATCCCATCAAAGTGTGAATAAAGAGAAAAATAAATTTTAGTGCGCCTGCATTGGGGCCGTTAAAGTTCTTCTTGCCAAGATTAAGTGAAGAGAGATACAGATTTCAGAGCGCCTGCATCGGGAAAAAGTGTTTGACTTCAGCTGTTAGCCTTTGCTAATATTCGCGCCATAACAATTTTACTGCATCATGTTGTTACTTGAAAGATTCACTTAGATAAAATGACTCACGCACGCCTTAGATTCACGGCTCTTACCACGCTCTTACTTGGGGTGGCAAGCAGCATTTTTGCGGCGACAGCGCATTCCGCCTCCTCGGAGAGCACGCCTCCGTCTGCGCCAATGCCGCCCCTGCCCGATTCGGTAGTGGACGCCAATACCGCCACGAATCAGGTCATTGTTATTACCGCGGCGCCCTTGCCCAAATATCGCGTTGCAACAAATGATTCTGGCACGCTTGTGGAGTTGCCGCCAGAAAAGGCACCCTTTACGGTGGACACCCTCACGGAAGACTTCATTCGCGAGCGCAACGTCACCGACCTTGACCAACTCCTCTCCTTGCAGCCTGGCATCTATCAAGGTGGCAAAACCATGATGTCGCGCAATGCAGGCACTTACACCATCCGCGGCTTTGGCCGTAATGAAATTTTAATGGGCGGGGTTCCGCTCGCAGGTGGCGCCGCCATCTACATGGACCCCTCACTTTTGGAACGCATCGACATCGTAAAGGGGCCCGTAGGTGGCGCTTATGGCGCACAGACGACCAATAGCTCCATGACCGATATGGGCGGCTCAGGCGGTTCGATCCTACTCACACCCAAACAAGCCTCCTTTGAAGAAGAGTTTCATGACTTCATGATTCGCGGCTCCTATTCGCGCGCCTCGGGATCACGCATGAAGTTTGTGGCAGATGTCAACCGCATCAATGACGAGGGCACCGTTGCAGTTCGCCTTCCCCTTGCCTACGAATGGCGCGAGCCGGGTTGGGCGCCCTCTGGTGCACGTCACGGCACGATGTTCTCTGCTGCGCCGAGCCTCTCTTGGCAGATTACCGAACGTCTCGTCGCGGGTGTTGACCTCTTTTATCAATACAGCGACCAACCCGCCTACCAGGGCATCCGCACACAGTATGGTAAGCCCTACTTAAGCGGTTGGGATGATACCTACACCGAACCCGGTGACCGCATGAAATTTATGACCTTCGGCGGCACGCTTCGCCTCGATGGCTATCTCACCGATTGGCTCAAGACGCGCACCCGCGCCTCCTATTTCCAAACGCACACCGATTATCGCTACCGCGGCCCCTTCTCCAATAAAGGTTTTCCCAACCGTGGTCTCTATGAATGGGCCGCAGGGGACCGCATCTCGCGCAATCTCTACTTAGGCCAAGACTTCATCTTTGAATTTAATACGGGAGAGATTGAACACAAGCTCCTGACGGGCATCAATCTCTTCAATAAGCGCAACAATGGTAAAGGCGCCTTCTCCTCTGCGGGTCCCGTTGATCTTGATACCCTTGAAGCGACCAATGAATCCCAAATTAAATTTGGTCTCCAAGCGCAGGACGTCATGGAGTGGCGCGGTGTGGCCTTGCTCGCAGGCATCCGTGCGGATTGGCACGACAGCGTCAACCACGCACATGCTTGGACCTACTCGCCGCGCTTCGGCCTTTCCTATGACATTCTTGAAGAGGGCAAAGCCTTCTTGTATGCGAATGCCTCCATCACCGAAAACCCCAATTTCAACTACAAGGCGACCCCGAATAACACCGGCACTGGACGTGGCGACTATCTCGACACCACTTGGCGCGCCGTCCAAAAGGAGGTGGGCATCCGTGTCAATCCCGTGGGACGTCTCTGGGCCTCTGCTGCGCTCTTCTGGATTGACCAAAGTAATGCGCCCACTTTGGTGGCGGGCAATGGCCCTGATGATGGCTACTACACTTCTGATGGCAAGACCTCCTCGCGCGGTTTTGAATTCACGCTCTCTGGCGACATCACCGAGAACTGGTCCATCTACGCCGCCTACGCCTATTCGCACTACGTGGATCGCAATAGCGGACTGCACTTTGCCCGTTACCCCGCCAATGCAATCTCCCTCTGGACGAGCTACAAAGCGCCGTGGTTTTACGATGCGGTGTTCGGCTTTGGGATGCGGTGGCGTGATGAATGGATGATGACCTTCCGTGGCGTACCTGCGGGCGAAGATCAGTGTGTCAAATCCCTCATCACCTTCGATGCATCCATTGACTTCCCGATTAGCGAAACCCTCTCCTTCGGTCTCTCTTTGCGTAATCTCTTCGACACGCGTGGCATTGAATCGGCACGCAATCTCCAAGCCTTCGCAAATGACGGCCGCACCTTTGAAATTTTCATGCGGTGGCGCTTCTAATTTCGCGCATCCCACCCCCTTTTTCACGGAGCATGCAGTTCTGTTTGCTCCGTTTTTGTTACCATACAACTAAGTCCTCATTACTTTCCCTATATTTTTAATGGATGAGATGTTATGTACGCCCTTGAAGCAGACCAATTATCCAAATCCTTTACTGCCGACAACCGCACCGTTGACGTCCTCAAACAAATCTCCTTACAGATTCCAGAGGGCGCCTTCCACGCGATTATGGGCCCCTCTGGCTCTGGGAAAAGCACCCTTCTTAATCTCTTAGCGGGCTTACTCCCCGCCGATGCTGGCACCGTCATCGTGGCAGGCCAAACCCTCAATGGGCTCTCCGACCAAGCCCTCACCCTCCTACGTCGCCGCACCGTGGGCATTATCTTCCAAGACTTCAACCTCATCCCCACACTCACCGTTTCGGAAAACATCGCCCTCCCCGCGCTCTTAGATGGCCACCCCTTGCCGCAAGCGCGCCTTGAAAAGCTCTTGCACCTCGTGGGCCTCTCCCATCGCGCGGACCAACCCGCCGAAAAACTCTCCGGTGGCGAAGCCCAACGCACCGCCATTGCCCGCGCCTTTGCGATGGAGCCGCGCATTATTCTTGCCGATGAACCCACGGGCAACCTTGACTCCCCTTCTGCGAACACCTTCTGTGCCACGCTCACACGACTGAATAAAGAACTCGGCACCGCGATTCTCCTCATCTCCCACGATGCCCAAGTCGCCGCCGCCGCAGAGACCGTTCACGTGCTCAAAGATGGCGTCATTCGGGGTTCTTTTGCGTCTGAACACAATGCCACCGCCGTTGCGGCCCGTTACTTGGAGCTCATGGCATGAATGCCCTCTCCCTCCTCTTTCGCAACACCCTGAAGAAAGACCGCCTGCGCCTCGGTTGCGCAGGGTTTGGGGTTGCCGCAGCAGCCGCTCTCCTCACCTGGACGCTTGGCCTCGCAGTCACCACGTGGTGGCAGGGCCGCCCTCTCAGTGAAACTATGGGCAAACCCTTTGACTGTTGGGTCGCCACCAACCGCGCTTCAGGAGCCGCCCCCAAAGGCACTGTCTATCAAAATCTCACGCACGCCTCGCCCATCAAAATGATCCCGCAGGCCGTAGCTGAAGCCGTCCTTGCCTCGCCAGATATTGAGTCGTGCCTCACTACCACCGTCTTCCGTTGCCGACTCGATTGGCGTCCTGAGGGTCGCCCCCAACAAGGCCCTGGCGCAGGCGGTGGCATCTCCCCTGTGCGCGATTTCCCCCAGTGCCCTTACCCCGACGGCCTCGCTGCAGGACGTTGGCCCACGGCGGATGCCGCCGAACCCGAATTTGTCATCAGCCCCTTTGCCTTTGGCCCCGAGGGGCTTAAGGCGGCGCCCCCGATTGGCACGCGCCTGCCGGTGGTCACACCTGGTGGCACCATGGAAGCCACCCTCTGCGGCTATCTCGCCGAGACCATCCGCCCCGTTAGCGGCTTCCCCACGATGTTCGCCTCTGACACCCTCGCAGACGCCGCCGCCCTCGCCAATACGGAAGACCAATGCAACTTGATGCTCATCCGCCTCAAACCCTTCCGTTCCCCAGATGCGCTGGCCCAAATGGTGCGTACCATCTCCCCCGATGACGACTCAGCGCGCCTTATCACCCGCGCAGACCTCTTGCGCCAACTCCGTTCAGACGCCATTCAGAGTCTCTCTCGCCAAGTTCCCCTCTTGGTTATTCTTGCCTGCGTGGCCACCCTCTGCATGATTGTCAATGCGCTCTGCGCCGGCATTGAACAGAATCGCCTGCGCTACGCCCGCCTCCGCGCCCTCGGCATGACCGCGACCCAACTCGTCCACCTCCTCTTAAAGGAAGGCGCGTTCCTGGCCAGTGTGGGTGGGTGCATTGGCTTCTGCATCGGCTGGGGCGTACTCGCCACCTTCGTTGCCACGCGTCCCCTCATCTTCCCCGATGGACTCCACCTCGGGTGGCAAGTGCCCGTGGGCGTCTTAACTCTGCTCGCCCTCTCCACGGGGGCCGCTCTCATTGTGCCCATGCGTCGCATTCGCGCACTCTCCCCCTGCGAATTCCGCACGTTGCCCACCTGCACGGCGCTCAATCGTCCCCTGCGCTCGCTCCTCATTGCAATGGCGATGCTCCTGCCCGTCTTAGCGACCCCCTTCATCTTTTCGGCGCATCCTCTTTGGCGAAGCGCCTTCTTCCTGCTGATGGGGTTGCCCCTCACCGTTTGGGGGCTGTTGCGCATTGTGCGTCCTCTTCTCTGGGCCTGCGAATGCCTCTTCGCCACACCGATTGGCCTCCTCCTCCATCTGCGCCCCGAACTCTTACAAGGATGCCTCACGCGCTTTGCGGATCGCAATGCACGCATGGCAATGATGCTCGCCACAGGACTCGGAGCCTTCTTTGCCATCCACCTCTGGGGCGCCTCACTCACCGCACCCTTCATCCCCTCGCGCAATTTACCAGATGCGATTGTCTCCCTCTTGCCCGATGGCATCTCCGCAGAGGGCGCCGAACGCTTGCAACAAGCCCCCCTCAATGGCGTGACCCTCACCCCCTTCTTCGCTGAACAGTACTGCCTGCATGAAAAGGTCATGAATGCCATCCGTGACCGCACCGGCATCTTGCCGAAGCAGAATAACATCCTACTCATGGGCACCCCTGGTGAAACGGGCGTCACCGTTACGGCGATGTTTGCCCGTCAAACGGGTTTAACGGTGGGCGATACCTTTTATATCCAACGCAAAAATCGCGCCGGCGAGACCTTTGATCTCCCCCTCACCATCACCGAAGTGCGCGCCATCAATTGGCACCTCTTCACCGCGCGTGCCCGACTGCGCGCCCGCAATGGCGCCCCCATGGGCACCCTCGGTCCCGTCTTTGTGGGTGCCGACGTCTTTAAGGCGTGGGACCCCGAACAAAGCAAGCGCCCCCGCTTCCTTTGGGCCACGCTCCCCCCTGAAGCACCGCAAGATGACACCGCGCTCTACTCCTTCTCTGACCAACTCGAACTGGCGCTCCAGACCATTACCAATGCCGATGCCGCCGCACACCCTCACTACGCCACACCCTTTGGCGGCAAACCCAAACCCGGCCAAAAACCTGCCGCCCCTGCCAATGTGGTAGTCCACCTGCGCGACGAAATCAGCACTGGTACCATCGCACATAGTAATGAACTCCTCGCCGACCTCGCACGCATCCCGCGTTGGTCGTTGCTCATCCTCTGCACTGGCTTTATCTCCCTTTTGGCGGCGAATGTCCGCGTCATGGGGGATGAACTCCGTACCCTCCATGCCATTGGCATGACAAAGGGGCAAATGGGCCGCTTCCTCTTTGCGCAAATGCTCCTCCTCACCCTTGCAGCACTGCTCACCGCACTACTCTTTGCCTTCACGGCGGGTTGGGGATTTACAGGGTGGACCCTCGCGTGGATGCCCTTTGGCGGCTTACCCATCGGCATTGCCATCCCATGGCATCCGCTTGCCATCGGCACACTTGTGCTCCTTGCCACGACCTTCATCCTCACCCCTTTGCCGATTCACCTTCTCCTCAATCGCCTCCTCGCACGACGTTGAGTCCCAATAGGTTGCTTGCCATGAAGAGATTCTTGTTCACTCTCTGCTTCGCCCTCTTCACGTCCCTCTCGCTTGCGACGCCTGCGCAGTGGCAGTGGGTAGATGCCGCCGAATATGACGAAACTAAATCCACCGAGGACGGCATCATTATCACGGGACTCCAACATCCCCATCCCCACCCAGACCAATTAGACATCCCCAAAATAATCAATGGCAAGCCCGTAATCGCGATCGGTCGCTGCGCCATTGGCTCTTGTTGCGAGGCTGAAAATCACGGACAACACGTCACCCTCACCCTGCCCGAGACCATTAAGACTATCCACATCGGTGCCTTTTTAAATTGGACAGACCTCCGCGCCATTCATCTCCCCGAGGGGTTAGAGACCCTCGAGGCGCTCACCTTTGGCTTCTGCGAGGGACTCACCTCCATTACCCTTCCCGCCTCCCTTACGTCGATTGTGAGGAACCCTTTCCGCGGCTGTGCTGCATTAACCGAATTCAAGGTCTCCCCAGACAATCCCAAATACACCGCCATCAATGGCCTCCTCTGCAGTAAAGACGGGAAAACCCTCTATGCCGCCCCTGGTGGATTAAGCGAAATCATCATCCCTGAAGGCATCACCACCATTGAGGAAGAGGCCTTCTGTAATTGTAATAACCTGACAACTGTTGTGCTCCCAAGCACCCTTTTGCGCATCGGGGATGACGCCTTTTCGGAGTGCCAAAAACTCTCCACCATCACCTTGCCCGAAGGGCTCACTACGATTGACGGCGGCACGTTCTCTTCGTGTAGCAATCTCAAAGAGGTAATTCTCCCAAGCACCCTCACCACGATTGGGCCAGCCACCTTTTCATCATGCACCGCACTCACCTCTATTGCCTTGCCTCCTCACCTCACCACCCTTGGACTAAGAGCCTTTGGTGACTGTACCGCCCTCACCGCGATTACAATTCCCCCAACACTCAAAACGATTCAATACGCCACCTTCAACCACTGCACCGCGCTTCGCACGGTACACCTTCCAGAAGGTCTTGAATCGATTGAAGAAGATGCCTTTTTGAACTGCGAGGCCCTCTCCGCCATCACCTTACCCGAAGGCCTCAAACAAATTGACACCCACGCCTTCTGTAAGTGCCGTAACTTAACCGAAATCACCCTTCCCACGACTCTCTCCGAATTTGAAAACCCCTTCTCTGCATGTGACCATTTGACCACCCTTCACCTCTCCCCCGACCATCCACACTTCACCCTTCGCCACGGCCTCCTTTACGACAAGTCAGGACAAACACTCCTTTGTGTTCCCCCAGGATTATCAACGGCAACCCTCTCCGAAGGCGTCACAACCATTGGGGAAAACGCCTTTAGGGGCAATCCCCACCTCACCTCGCTCACCCTTCCTGACACCGTCACCACCATTGAGGAAGGCGCCTTTGAGGATTGTTCTGCGTTGCGCGCCATCACCTTACCCGAGGGGCTCACCACGATTAACGACTACGCCTTTTCGTGCTGCGCCCACCTGACAGAAATCACCCTCCCAGATAGCATTACCCGCCTCGGCATGAACATCTTTGGCGAATGTAAAGAACTGACCTCCGTCCACCTTCCTGGAGGACTCACCGAGCTTCCCTTCGGCACCTTTTTTGGTTGCCCCAAAGTCCTCCCCGTCACTCTCCCTCAAGGGATGACCACCATTGATTCCTGGGCCTTTGACGTGTGCTCCATGATCGAAAATCCTCCCAAAGAACTCCTTTATGAAAGCGCCGCACAAAAGGTGCTTATCCGTGCGCCCCTCACGCTAAAAGGCACCTTTAATATCCCTGAAAGCGTCATTTCAATCCAAGAATTCGCCTTTGAAAGGTGCACTGAATTGACCCACGTCATCCTTCCTACCAACCTTAAAACCATCGGACAAGGCGCCTTCATGGGATGCGAAGCCCTCACGGCACTCACCTTTAAAGGCCCCCCTCCAAAAAATATCAACGATCTCGATGGCGACCTTCCAAAGGACTGCACCCTCTTCTATCCCTCCGAACACGAAACCGCCTGGCAAGCCCTCGCAGAAGAGCTCACCCACCCCCTCAAACCTAACCCCTAAGCGTGCTGCGAGAGGGTGCACATCCCCCTCTCTAAGCGTGCCGCGCCGTTAGGGATTTTCCCGATATCTACCTGCGCGAAAATTTAAGTTTTAAACTGTTTTGTACTATTATTGACGTGAAATAAGTTGTTGGTCGTCAAATAGTTATTTTGAATATTATTGTGCCACCAAAGATATTGCCCAAATAGGACATTTTGTACTAATTGTTGTTTTTCGAAAAATAGTACAAGTTCCAATAAAACTTGAAACTTTCAGGCGCAATATCGCTTGAGTTTTGGCCCAAAATCGGCTGTTTTGACCCTTCCTTTAGCGTGCTCTAATTTGCAAAAATTGTTGTTTTTTGGCATCATCTCCGTAGGTGAGCAACAGTCTGATATAATTCTTGTTGCTTGAGGTGAAGAGATGAGAAAGCAGTTTATTTATTATGTTTTTGGCGTAATCGCGTTGCTGTAATTTGTGGAATGCCTCATAAATGGTTTTTTGTGGGTGCAGGGACTGCTTTTGGATGATGCGGCGTTGGCGGTCGTGTCGCGTGAGATTGAGGCGGTGCTGGTGGCGAACAATTATTGTTTGGTGGGCGGCTTTCACGTTGAAGAAGTGCTAACATCTTGGATGGCTGCGTTGATTGGCCATGCTGGTTTGTGCGGCAGTGCGGTGGGGGTGCTGTGGTGTTATGCCAAACGTCAATCGTTTTGGAAACGCCTTTCACCGCGCGGTGTGCGTATCAGCATTTACATGGGGGAGAGTTTCATCTTTATTGCGCTACTGCTGATGTGGTTCTGGACGATGGTCGTGGCAAAACCGTGGTGGGCGCTCGACGCCCTCAGTTTGGCAGACATTGCG
>JAEIGA010004052.1_pt1 | contig 22684 bp, 23 predicted proteins | sample 9270691 | NCBI WGS metagenome assembly JAEIGA01 (sample SAMN17057246, study PRJNA624740) | gut metagenome | biome: biome; isolation source: fecal sample | host: Bos grunniens | place: China: Xizang | collected 2019 | reverse complement strand
GCAGACCGTAATATCAAGGCAAAGATTACCCCAGAGGGTATCTTCATTGAGCAGCTTGAGAAGAATCCGGCTCGCTTCCTTCCAGAGCAGGCTCCAGCGATGTCTCCAGCAGTAGATATCGACCTTGACGAGGGTATGGATAAGGTTCGCGAGATTCTCACCCAGTATCCTATCAAGACTCGCCTCAACCTTAAGGGAACCCTTATCGTTGCTCGTGACATCGCGCATGCAAAGATTAAGCAGATGCTTGACGAGGGTAAGCCTATGCCAGAGTACTTCAAGAACCACCCAGTATACTACGCAGGTCCTGCAAAGACCCCTGCAGGTATGGCTTCAGGCTCATTCGGCCCTACAACTGCAGGCCGCATGGACCCATATGTAGACCTGTTCCAGAGCGTTGGTGGCTCAATGGTTATGGTTGCTAAGGGTAACCGCTCAAAGACTGTTACTGACGCTTGTAAGGCTCATGGTGGCTTCTACCTCGGCTCTATCGGTGGTCCAGCAGCTATCCTTGCAAAGAACTCTATCAAGAGCGTAGAGGTTGTAGACTTCCCAGAGCTCGGCATGGAGGCAGTCCGCAAGATTTACGTTGAGAACTTCCCTGCATTCATCATTGTAGATGATAAGGGTAATGATTTCTTTGCAGATTTCGCACATTAAATTGATTTTGGAAGGTTTTTGCTGCCGCTAACAAAAGTTGCTCGCAATGGGCAGTACAGAAGTACAGCCCATCGCGGACAATTTTGCCGAGCGTTGCAAAACCTCTTCCAAAATGCAATTTAATAGAGGTTGTTAGGGTAATTGAAAGCCTTGAAATTCCTCGCCAAAATACAATCTATTACTAACCCTTTCTGGCAACAGAGAGGGTTTGTAAAGTTACAATAAAACCATATTTTTTTCGTTTCTCTTATATGGGAAAGAGATTTTTAGCAATATTTGCGACATTTTTGACGTTTCTGACTGCCTATGCTGACGAGCAGGTGGTTTTTCAGACCAATGCTCCGATGATTGTTGGCGCGGCTGAGGCGTTCAGGGTTGAGTTTGCGCTCAATGCCAAGCCAGACGATAAGTCGTTTGTAGCCCCATCGTTTGAGGGCTTTAATGTCCTTGCAGGTCCATCGGTATCGCACGGCTCGTCTGTGCAGATTATCAATGGCTCAATGACAAAGAGTTACAACTACACTATCAGCTATGTTTTGCAGGCGGATAGTGCTGGTAATCGTTCTATCGGTGTGGCGACAATCGGTGTAGATGGCAAGAACTACTCAACGCAGGTTACCCCAATAGAGGTTCGTCAGGGTGGTGAGCAGGCTAGCGGCAGCACTTCTCAGGGAACCCGTCAGTCACAGGAGCAGTCGCTTGAGCAGCGTGCAGCGGGGCAGCTGGCAAAGGATGATTTGATGCTCCGACTATCGGTATCTCGCTCTAAGGTCTATAAGGGAGAGGCTGTTCGTGCTACGCTTAAGCTCTACAGCCGTGTGAATGTCATTGGCTCTGAGGGGGCTAAGTTGCCAAGTTTTGACGGCTTCTGGAGCCAGCAACTCGAGGCAGAGCAGGGTCCATTCCGTGAGACTCTGAATGGTAAGGTCTACGACGCCTACAACCTTGGCGAGTATATTCTCTACCCTCAGCAGAGTGGTAAGCTGACTATTGAGAGTGCAAAGATTACCATTATTGCGCAGATGTTTGTTAGAAATAATCGCCCTCGCAACTCATTCTTTGACAACTCTCACGACATCTACAACTTGCGTCGTGAAATATCCTCTCCGGCAGTGACTATTGAGGTTAAGCCATTCCCCGCAGGCGCACCGGCATCATTTACAGGCGCGGTGGGTAAGTATACTATGGAGGCCCACCTCTCTACAACAGATGTGGCGGCAAATTCAGCAGCAAATATAGACTTGAAGATTTCGGGAACGGGAAATATAGGTTTTGTTCAGGAACCAAAGATCGTTCTGCCAGCCACTTTTGAGCTTTATGATGTTAAGGCTACTGAGCAGGTTCGTACAACGGCTGCGGGAAGCAGTGGCTTCCGTCGTTTTGAGTACCCATTTATTGCTCGTGCCGAGGGTGATTATACTATTGCCCCTATAGAGTTTACATACTTCAGCCCTGAGAGTGGGCAGTATGTGACCCTCAGCTCAGAGAGTTTCTCTATCTCTGTTGCGCCAGACAAGAATAGCACAGCCTCTTCATCTACTGTAACCACATTGGTTGGCAAGCAAGATGTTCGCCTTTTGGGTAGTGATATTCGTTTTATCAAGCTCACTCGTCCAAATCTGCATACAGTAACTGCGCCACTGGTGCTCTCTCCACTCTATTTTGTCATTGTGGTGGCTATGGTGCTGCTTGTTGTTATGCTCTATTTTGTTATCGGCAAGCGTATTCGCGATAGCCATAACACCGTTCTTGTCAAGGGTCGTAGGGCTAATAAGGTGGCAGTACAGCGATTCCGCACGGCTGAGCGATATATGCGCGAGCAGAATCGTCACGCCTTCTATGAGGAGATGCTCCGTGCATTGTGGGGATATATCTCCGATAGGTTTAACATCCCCGTGGCGGACCTTACTAAGGAGAGTATTCGCGAGGAGCTTACTCGCCGAGGTGCTGCTGAGCAGGCTAAGGCTATTACGGCGATAATCTCGCAGTGCGAGGAGGCTCAGTATTCGCCTGTAGATTCAGCAACAATGAACGAGATATATGGCAGGGGCATCGATATTGTCTCTAAAATTGAATCAATAGTAAAAAAGTAGTGCTATGAGATATATACTTTCGATAATAGCGGCAACAGTGTTGTTTGCATCAGCTACGGCGCAGAGTGATACAACTCAGGTTGTCAATGCTCAAAGTGAGCAGATTCTTCTAGACAATGACCATCTGTGGACTCTGGCAAATCAGGCATATATAGATGGCAACTTTGCTCAAGCGTTACAAAACTATTCAGCTATTGAGAGTCGTGGCTACTACTCTGCTCGCCTATACTACAATATGGGCAATGCATACTTTAAGGGTGGCAATTTAGGCAAGGCAATACTCTACTATAACCGCGCTCTTGTAGCCTCACCGACTATGGACGATGCAAGGTATAACCTTGAGATTGCCGAGGCGCAAACAATGGATAAGATTGCCGTTGTGCCTCAGTTCTTCCTTAAGCGATGGATGCGCTCTTTGCGTAGTGCTATGAGCTGCACGGCGTGGAGTGTTATCTCGTTGGCACTCTTGGCGTTTGCATTTGCGCTGTTGCTTATATTCTTGCTCGGCTCACGTCTGCCTGTTCGTAAGATTGGCTTCTACGGAACAATTATCTCGGCGCTACTCTTTGTGGCAACAACAGCCTTTGCTATCTCTGCTCGCAATACTATACTTAACCGCGAGCAGGCTATTGTTATGAGCTCGGCAATATCAGTAAAGGCGTCGCCAGATAGTGATGCTACAGACCTTTTTGTACTACACGAGGGTACAAAGGTTACAATCACCTCAGAGGTTGAGGGTTGGAGCGAGATAACTATTGCTGACGGTAAGAAGGGTTGGACAGAGATGTCACACTTAGAGAGAATTTAGTATGTCGCTACTGCTGGAAAATATTGTCAGCGAGCTTAATCGTCTGCCAGGTGTGGGTCGCAGAACGGCACTGCGACTTGCTATGCACATACTGAAGATGGACCGAGAGGATGTGGCAGCAATGACCGATAGCATCTCTGACTTTAGGAACAACATATGCCACTGCGCCAAGTGCGGAAACCTCTCTGATAGTGAGATTTGCGAGATATGCGCCGACCCAAAGCGTGATAAAACAACACTATGTGTTGTTGAGCAGGTTGCAGACCTGCTGTCAATTGAAAAGACTCGCCAGTACCGTGGTGTGTACAATGTTTTGGGAGGAGTAATATCCCCAATGCAGGGCGTTGCCCCTTCAGATTTAAGAATAGACCTTCTACTTGATCGCATAGCAATGGGGGAGGTTAAGGAGGTGATTATTGCCATCTCGGCATCTGTTGAGGGTGAGACAACGCTCTTCTATCTAATGAATTGCCTAAAGCGCTTTGAGCGACTCAAGGTTACCACTATCGCTCGCGGAATAGGCTTTGGTGATGAACTTGAGTATGTAGATGAGCATACTATCACTCAAGCCCTTATCAACCGCCGTGAGGTGGCTAAAAACTGATAAATCAAACCATTAAGTAATGAAAATCTCACTGAAAACCCTCTCGGCTGTGGCACTTGCCGCGCCACTTGCAGGCTGCGCTACAGAGGAGAAAAAGCCGAACATTGTCCTCTTTCTGATTGACGACCTCGGATGGCTTGATACATCTGTAGCCTTTGGTGAGGAGGTATACCCATTCAACTTGCGCCATGATACGCCAAATATTTCAGCGCTTGCAGAGGCGGGAGCGGTGATGACTTCGGCGTATGTCTGCCCAGTATCTACACCGACACGCACTTCGATAATGTCGGGCATGAATGCTGCGCATACACGAATTACAAACTATACGTCGGTAACAAAGGATTGGAATCCCGATGCTACAGATACTCCGAGTGAGCAACTTGACGACACCGTTGAGCGCACGGAGTGGAATATCAACGGCGTGACACCATCGGCTGAGCCTCTTGACCGCGCGGTGCATATCACCCCCTATCCGCAGATTCTGAAGGATAATGGCTACTATACCATCCACGTAGGTAAGGGTCACTGGGCACCTAATGGTACCCCTGCGGCAAATCCGTACAATATGGGTTTCTGTGTCAATGTGGCTGGGCAGGTTGCAGGTAAACCTCGCAGCTACTATGGAGAGGAGAACTATGGCAATACGGCAGATAAGTGGAACTTCTTCTCTGTGCAGAATATGACCGAGTACTACGGCTCAAAAACACATCTTACAGAGGCGCTGACACTCGAGGCTATTAAGACCCTTGACTATCCGATAGATAATGGCATACCATTCTATCTCAACTTTTGCCACCACGCCGTTCATACGCCTATACACCGCGACCCACGCTTCTTTAGCAAGTATATTGACCGCGGCATGGATGAGGGTCAGGCACGTTTTGCATCTATGTGCGAGGGTGTGGATAAGAGTCTTGGTGACCTTATGGCATATCTTGATAAGCGAGGGGTGCTTGACAATACAGCCATTATCTTTATGTCCGACAATGGCGGAAACTCCGAAAATCTCTCAAAGGGAGGCGTTCGCCACACCCAGAACTCCCCACTGCGTGAGGGTAAAGCGTCGTGCTATGAGGCTGGTATTCGTGTGCCGATGGTGGTTTACTGGAAGGGCAAGGTGGCAGCTGGTACGCGTCTAAATACTCCCGTTGTGGCGGAGGATTTATATCCTACAATTCTTGAAATGGCCGGTATAGAGAACTATAAGAGGGTACAGGATATAGACGGCAAGAGCATTGTTCGCCTACTTACCGACGGTAGTCAGATGGCTAAAAAGGCTATGACGACAGGGGAGATAACCTCCCAAAAGCAGGCGAATGACTTTGTTGTCCCTGAGACAGTTTCGGGCATTGACCCTGAGCGCGAGGTGCTTGCCCACTTTCCACACCAGTGGAAACCTTACCAGCTGCATGACATCGATTATATGAGTTCTCTTCGCAAGGGCGACTGGAAGATTGTCTACCGTCACCGCCAGCAGACCCTCGAGCTATATAATATCGGCGAAGATATTACTGAACGCAACGACCTTTCTCAGACACATCCAGAGAAGTTGCGCGAGATGGCGGATGCCCTGACTGCAAAACTTGAGCTATACGATGCTCTACTTCCAACCTTCCGCGCTACTGGAGAGAGAATACCAATGCCAAATAAACTTGTAAAATAATAGAATTATGAGACTTAAATCAATCATCTTTGCGCTCCTTTGCGCAACACTTCTCGTAGGTTGCTGCTCAGCATGTCGTCAGCGACAGAAGAATATGAAACCACTCAAGGGTACAGAGTGGCATCTTGTACAGCTTGAGGGTAAGGATGTAGAGCTACCAATAAATAGCTTCAACATCACTCTCGGAGAGGATGGCTCAATTGCAGGTGTTGCCGCGTGTAACCGCTTGTTGGGTCATTATGCTGTAACGGAGAACTACGCGATTAACTTCGGTCAGGTAGGCACAACAATGATGCTCTGCCCGGAGAATGGCGAGCTTGAAAGCCAGTTTACAGCCGTTTTGGGAGGTATTACTCATTACGATATAGATGGCGACCAGCTCATTCTGCTTCAGCAGGGGGTTATCAAGGCGCTATTTAAGGCTTTGCCTTCTTCAGAGGTGGCGAAATAGAGTATAGAAAGAAGTTGTTTGAAATTTGTTTATCTTACTCTTTTATGCTGTTTACGACTCTTTTCTCATCTGATTTTCGTTACATAGGAACCCCTATGCGCCTCAAATCACACGAGAAAATAGCCACAAAACAGCTATAAAATAATTTCGTAAATAAATTTCAAACATCTTCTAACCCTTTTTGAACAGATGGAACTGTAGTTGTTCCATCTGTTTTTATTATCTTTGTATCGTTAAACGATAATAAAAGATATGAAGAAGATTATCAACCCATGGATGGATAAAGAGGGTTACCATTGCTTTGGTTGCGACCCAAATCACCAACATGGTCTGCGAATGGAGTTTTATGAAGATGGCGACGAGATAGTTAGCTTTTGGGAACCCGACGGCGAGCACCAGAGTTGGATAAATACACTGCATGGTGGTATTCAGGCGGCACTGCTTGACGAGTTGTGTGGCTGGGTGGTGTTCCGAAAGTTTCAAACTGGCGCTGTAACCTCAAAGATGGAGGTTCGATATCGCAAACCTGTACATACAAATGGCGGCAAACTTACGCTCAAGGCTCATGCAACAGAGGTGCGTCGAAACCTCGTCACCGTGGTGGGCGAGATATACAACAGCGAAGGGGTTTTATGCACCGAGTGCAGCTGCCTCTACTTCCTCTTCTCAAAAGAGAAGGCCGCCTCAGAGATGGGACTTACCGCCTGCCTTGTCGAGGGCGAAGAGTAAAATTAGGATAGCAAAAATGCTATCCTAATTTTGTTTCTGTTAGTTGCTCTCGACGATTTCGACGATGTCTACCTGCCAGCCGAACAGGTCGTTGGCGCACTGCTGCTGGAGCTGGGTGATTGTAGACATAGATGTAGTGTCGCTAACTACGGCATTGACGAAGCTATCGATGGTGGGGTAGGTGTTATTTACCCTCTGGGCAAGGCAGCGGTAGAAGGCATTTTGCTCGGTACGGTCAAGACCACTTGGCAGTACGTTTGTCTGCACGAGTGAGTTGTAGGGGAAGAGGTGGCGCATATTGCGGGCGTCGGTGTTGAGTTGCTCCACAATGGTTGTGAGCACATAGACCTGTACGGTGTCATTGACAGCAGGTAGCTCCACGAAAGTGGTATAGACGGGGTAGGCTTGCTCTATATCTGCCGCAACTTGGTCGGCAAAGAGCATATACTCCGCCTCGGTGAGGTTGTTAAGGTAGACCATCTTGCGATAATCTCGTAGCATCTCACGCAGGGCTTGGCGTTGCTCTCTATTCCACTGCTTCTGCTGTGAGCAGCCGATAAAACTAAGTGCTGAAAGTGTCACAATAGACACCGAAAGTAGAAATCTTTTCATAGTTCTGATGTTTTTTTTGTTTACACCAGAAATCTATCAATGTTTATGCCACAGCGGTGCTATTAAATCTCTTTTCGCAGACGAGCTACGGGGATGCTGAGCATTTCGCGGTACTTAGCCACAGTACGGCGAGCGATACAGTAGCCCCTATCGTTGAGGATATTCATCAGCTGCTCGTCAGTAAGCGGGTGTCGCTTATCCTCCTCAGCGATGCACTGCTCAAGAAGATTTTTAATCTCGTAGCTTGATACCTCGTCGCCATTGACGGTCTGCATAGCCTCCGAGAAGAGTGATTTGAGAAGAATTATGCCGAAACTTGTCTGGACATACTTACTATTTGCCACGCGAGAGATTGTCGACACGTCAAGTCCTGTTCGGTCGGCAATATCTTTGAGAATCATCGGACGCAGGCGGCTACGGTCACCATCCTTGAAGTACTCTTGCTGGTAGTCTAGAATGGTCTGCATGGTGCGCATAAGGGTGTCGTGGCGCTGTTTTATTGCCGACATAAACCATTTGGCTGCGTCAATTTTACTCTTGACAAACTGCACAGCCTCCTTTTCTTGTTCGCTCATCCTCTCGTCACTCTTGCCGTGGGTTTGGCGGATGACATCCATATAGTGACGGTTGATTTTTAGCTCCGGAATATTGTAAGAGTTCAGTTGTAGGTCAAAGCGACCATCGTGGTACTCAAGGATAAAGTCGGGGATGATATATGGCGCTCCATCGCTATCTTCAGAGAATAGATTGCCGGGCTTTGGTGAGAGGTGCTGAATCTCCTGCACAGCACTGCGAAACTGCTCCTCACTGACACCCAGGCGGGCAATCATACGCTCATAGTGCTTCTTTACAAACTCATCAAAGTGGTCTGCAAGAATCTTATTGGCTAGTCTTTTTGCCTCTGTATCGAGGTTTTGACTGTTAAGTTGCAGAAGTAATGACTCGCGCAGGTCGCGTGCGCCAACGCCTGTAGGCTCAAGATGTTGGATTATTGAGAGCAGACGCTCAAGCTCATCAACCTCAACCTCAATACCCAGTGTGAAGGCAATATCATCGCTTACAGACTGAAGGTCGCGACGAAGATAGCCATCGTTGTCGATACTTCCGATAATAAATTCAGCAACCTTGCGCTCGGTGTCATTCAGTGTACGAAAACCGAGCTGTTGCATCAGGTGCTCTTGTAAAGAACGACCGCCCGAGATTTGGAAATTTCGGGGACGGTCGTCTTTAGAGTAGTGGTTTAGACGAGTCTTGTACGCAGGGGTGTCATCCTGCTGTAGATACTCGTCCATAGATATCTGCTTTGGCTCCTCGTCCTCATTCTCGGAGTGAGCCTCCTCAAGGACGATATTTTGTTCAATCTCCTGTTTGATGCGCTGCTCAAGAAGTGTGGCAGGCAACTCCAGCAGTTTAATCATCTGTATCTGCTGGGGCGAAAGTTTCTGCTGCTGCAGAAGCTGTTGTCTTTGCGAAAGTGCCATAATCAACAATAATTTTTCCGCCTCAAACCGAAGAGAGTTGTTCCTGTTTTTAGAACTCTGCGTTCTTTGGAGTACGTGGGAATGGAATCACGTCACGGATATTTCCCATACCGGACACAAAGAGCAGCAGACGCTCAAAGCCCAGACCGAAGCCTGAGTGAGGTGCTGAGCCCCAACGACGAGTGTCGAGGTACCACCACATATCCTTCTCCGGAATTTGAAGCTCGTCAATTCTTGCACGAAGCTTGCCATAGTCTGCCTCACGCTCCGAACCACCGATAATCTCGCCGATTTTTGGGAACAATACATCCATTGCGCGTACTGTCTTGCCATCCTCGTTCTGCTTCATGTAGAACGCCTTAATCTCCTTAGGGTAGTTAATAAGGATTACTGGACGCTTGAAGTGCTCCTCAACAAGGTAGCGCTCATGCTCTGACTGTAGGTCGCAACCCCAGTGGCATGGGAACTCAAACTTACGGCCAGACTCCTGAAGGATACGGATACCCTCGGTGTAGTCGAGGCGTACAAAGTCGTTCTCAAGAACGAAGTTGAGTCGCTCGATAAGCTCCTTGTCCCACATCTTGTTCATAAACTCAAGGTCCTCGCGGCAGTTCTCAAGAGCGTAGCGGATAAGGTACTTAAGGAACTCCTCTGCGAGGTTCATATTGTCCTCAAGCTCGTAGAATGCCATCTCTGGCTCAATCATCCAGAACTCTGCCAGGTGGCGTGGAGTGTTTGAGTTCTCAGCGCGGAAAGTAGGGCCGAAGGTGTAAATCTGACCCAGTGACAGCGCGCCAAGCTCACCCTCAAGCTGACCAGAAACGGTAAGGCTGCATGGCTTGCCAAAGAAGTCCTGGTTGTAGTCGATAGCTCCATCCTCACCCTTTGGAAGGTTGTTCATATCCATGGTTGTCACCTGGAACATAGCACCTGCACCCTCGCAGTCAGAGGCTGTGATGAGTGGAGTGTGGAAATAGTAGAAACCCTTGTCATTGAAGAACTTGTGGATAGCATATGCCATAGCGTGGCGAATACGAAGCACAGCACCAAAGGTGTTTGTACGTGGACGCAAGTAGGCGATGTCGCGCAAAAACTCAAGAGAGTGACCCTTCTTCTGCAGTGGGTAGGTCTCTGGGTCTGCTGTACCATAGACCTCAATGCTCTCGGCCTGTACCTCAACACCCTGACCGGCACCAAGGCTCTCTACCAGTGTACCCTTAACAGCGATGCAAGCACCGGTAGTAACAGTTTTGAGCTCTTCCTCGGCAATCTTCTGCAGGTCTACCACAACCTGAATATTGGCAACACAACTTCCGTCGTTAAGCGCAATAAATGCCACATTCTTGTTGCCTCGCTTTGTTCTTACCCAACCCTTAACAACAACCTCGGTGTTGTAATCGGTTGATTTCAATAATTCAGCAATTCTCATAATTGTATTATATTTGTTTTCTTTGTTTCTAACTCGCAAAGTTACGAAAATAATCGTATCTTTGCAAAGTTAAGAGAGAAACTATGAAAAAACTTGCGTTACTTCTGTTTTTTATGGCCTTCTGCGTCACTATATCGGCGCAGAATGTGTTGCGTAGTCAATTTACACTTTATGATACTCGTGAGGATTCGGTAAATCGTGACCATTCAAAGACGCTCAACTATATTGCGTTTTCACCGCAGTCGCTTGGTGGTGTGGGGGCAATAGAGATGTTTGGGCAGAAGGTTAGTGTGCCAGCGTCGTGGAACGACTACAATGTCTACCTGCATGTGGAGAATACCCAGAGTGCCTATGATATTGCCATAAACGGCTCTGTGGTGGCGATTTCGGAGGATTATAGTACGCCAAAAGATTACTTTATCTCCCCATATTTGCGTCAGGGAGATAATGATGTGGTGCTACTGCTTCGCCCGTCAAATACCCCTCAGTTGGATCAGGGAACAGCTGACTCTCGTCTTGCAAAACTTAGCGGTTGCTATATTTTTGCTCAGCACAGAGCCTCTGTCTATGATTATGATGCTGCAATTGTAGCACGCGGCGGTAAGTTGCACCTCGAGCTTGACATTATTGCCGGTAACGATTTTAATTACGAGGAGACAATCTCAGTTGGATATGACATCTATACTCCAGAGCGTAAACTTGTGGATTATGCTGTGCGCGACTTTACCGTTGCGGGCAGGAGTCGTGATACACTTAAGGTGAGAATCGACCTTGGTGCAGAACTTCGCTATCTTTGGAGTGCAGCAAAACCGTCACTTTACAGAACAACGCTATACATAAAACGTGGTGGAAAGCCTTTTGAGTATCTACCTCTATTTATCGGAGCAGGAGAGACGACTTTTGAGAACGGAAAGATTTATCGTAATGGTAAACCTATAGTAATCAAGGAGATAGCATACAATGTTAACCAGTCGCGTGTGCAGAGCCGTAAGGATATTCTCGCATTGAAAAATAAGGGATATAACACTCTTAGACCCGATGCTCCACAACCGCTGTGGTTCTATGACCTTTGTGATAATATTGGAATGTATGTTATCGAGCAGGTGGCGCTAAATCCTACAGCTCAGTCGGAGAATCGTGCCATAGGTGGCTCTCCGTCAAATGACCCGACACTTGTGGATGAGTATCTTGCTCGTACAAAGAGTATGTACTACCGTACTCGCAACCATCCATCTATTATAGCCTATAGTCTTGCGGGTAAAGAGGCAGGTAATGGATATTGCCTCTACAAGGCATATCAGTGGCTTAAATCGGTTGAGAAGCACCGTCCTGTTATTTGCAGTTCTGCGGCTGGCGAGTGGAATAGTGACTTTTAGTGGAGATAGTAGAGTGTGCGAAAAGCTATAATCAACACTTAAAGCGTCTCTAAATTGATATTCTTCTTGGTGGAACGGATAAAAAATATTATATTCGCAGATTGGAAGGGTATTTTGTGTAAAAACAATTCTTTATGTATTTAACAGATATAAAGGCGCAACTCATTAGGGCGGTAGAGCTTATTGAGGAGTATGAGCAGAGTGGACACTCTATTGATAGAGATGTGGCTCTGGATATTATTCGCCGTGCCTATGAGGATTTGAAGTTTTGTGGCGATGAGCAACTGCTCGTTAATGATGCTGTGCCGCCAATTCTCCCCACTCCGACTGTTGAAGAGCCAGAGGTTGAGGTGGAGATTGTGATGGCTGAGCAGGATGAAACGGAGGATGAGGAGGCTGTAGAGGAGAGTGTAGAGCCTGAGGTAGCCGTGCAAGAGCCAGAGCCGGAAATCTCTGAGGTAGAACATGAATCTGTAGTTGAGCTCGAGCCTGAGGTGGAGATAACTCCGGAAATAGAACCTCTCCCTGAGCCAGCACCAGAAGTTGAATCAGAGGTTAAGCCTGTAGAGGTTGTAGCAGAGCCTACGCCGGTAGTGGAAGAGGTGGTTGATTCTGAGATAGTACCAGAGCCTTCGGTTGAACCAGAGCCTGAACCTGAACCAAAGAGGGTTGTTGTTGAGCCGTCGCTCTTTGGGGATGATGATACGTGGAGCAGACCTGCCCCTTCACGCCGCAGGATTCGCTCGCTTTATGGCGATGATTCGGCTACAGAACATAAGCCTCGCACAAGACGCAAGGCTGCAGAGCCTAAGGTTGAGCCGGCTGTAGAGACGGATAGTGTTGCTGCTCCAAAGGTGGAGATTGTTGCCGATGTAGAGCCACCGCAGGTGCTTGCAGATACAATCTCTACACCGCCTGTAATTGCCGACACAATTCCTGCGCAGCCAAGCGTTGGGGAGAGTGGTGCGGTAAACTCTTTGCGTGGAGCGATAAGTGTTGGAGATCGTTTTATGCTAATCCGCGAGTTATTCGGAGGTGATGAGGCTCAGTATGACTCTGTGATAGAGACTCTAGATAGTCTAGATAATCTTGATGATTGTATAATATACATTGCAGAGAACTTCACTTGGCGAGCATCTTCAGATGGTGCAAAGTTGGTGATGGATCTTTTGCAGCGTAAATTGAGTTAATATGGCAAAGCTATATATTGTCCCCACACCGATAGGCAACCTTGAGGATATAACCCTGAGGGCTATACGTGTGTTGCAGGAGGTTGACTTTATCCTTGCAGAGGATACTCGTACCTCGTCGGTGCTGCTTAAGCATCTAAATATTGAAAAACCACTACGTTCACACCATAAGTTTAACGAGCATGCTACTGTGCAGTCTGTCTGTGAGGCAATCGAGGCTGGTAGAAATGTGGCACTTATCTCGGATGCAGGTACGCCAGGCATCTCAGACCCTGGATTTTTGCTTGTCCGTACATGTATTGAGGCGGGTGTTGAGGTTGAGACCCTGCCAGGCGCTACGGCAGCTATACCGGCACTTGTGCAGAGCGGTTTTCCGTGCGATAGATTCTGCTTTGAGGGCTTTCTACCGCAGAAAAAAGGTCGCCAGAAACGCCTTGCAGAGTTAGCAGAGGAGAGTAGAACAATGGTCTTTTATGAATCCCCTTTCCGAGTTGTTAAGGCGTTAGAGCAGTTTAGCGAAATCTTTGGTGGCGAGCGACGCGTGGCAGTTGTTCGCGAGATAACTAAGAAGTTTGAGCAGACAGTGCGCGGCACGCTGACAGAGGCGATTGCCCACTTCAAGGCGCATCCACCAAAGGGGGAGTTTGTGATTGTGTTGGCAGGAAAGGACTACAAGGATAGGTCGGCAGATAGCGAGGAGCCTGCAGCGTTAGAGGACGATGAATAGCAGTAAGCCAAAGATGGGCGTCGGGGCGTGGATGTTGTGGATATTCTGTCGCTCAGTGGCAATATTACCGCATTGGGTGCAGTATGGTGTTTTAGGCGGATTTATCTACTTTGTATTGCGTTATGTTGCTCGTTACCGTCGTAAGTTGATTGTGCGTCAGCTCTCTGAGAGCTTTCCAGAGCGTAGTAAGGCGGAGATTGCAGAGCTTTGTGGCGAATACTACCATATCCTTGCTGAGACATTTGTCGGTACTATGACACTCGCCGGCATGAGCGAACAGAAAAAACATGAGGTACTGGATGTAACTGTACCAGAACATATTATGGAGGCGGTCAAGGGTAAACATTTTGTTTATCTCTCTTCGCATCATAACTTTTGGGAGTTTGCGCAGTTTGCAGGGCTTAAGTTTACTAACCACTTGACACTCTGTGCATACCATCCATTGACAAGCAAGGCGTGGGATGAGTTGTACTACCATCTGCGCTATAGCAAGGATGCGTTGCCAGTGCCAAGTTCGCAGCTGATACGCTACTTCTTGCAGCACCGTAAGGATGGCGTTGATGGTCGTCAGCTACTGCTCGGACTTATTGCGGACCAGAACTCACCACCAAAGGGAGAGGTGCATTGGTACGATTTTCTCCACCACAAGACCCTCTTCTTCGAGGGCGGAGAGCAGATGGCGGTAAAGTTTAACCTGCCGGTGCTATACCTTAGCATGAGTCGTATATCGGCAGGTAAGTATCGTGGTGAGGTGATTTTGCTCTACGATGGCGTTGAGAGCGTTGAGAAACATGAGATTACGGAGCGATATGTCCGACAGTTGGAGCGAGATATACTTCGCGAGCCTGCTGCGTGGATGTGGTCGCACCGAAGATGGAAATACTACCCCGACCCAGTTACTGGCGAGCCGATTTATCGCCGCGAGTAATGTGGAGAAGATAACTACTTAACCCTAAATACTATGAAGACCGCAAAGCCAAATTTGAGTTTTGGAGCTAGATGCTTATGGCTTTTGTGTCGTTCGGTGGCAATTTTGCCCCGCTGGATGCAGTACAACTGCCTTGCAACCATTATCTACTTTGTGTTGCGATATGTTGTGCGTTACCGCCGCAAGTTGATACTAAAACAGATTGCCGACTCGTTTACAGATAAGAGCGAGCAGGAGGTTGCGAAGATTTGTGATGACTTTTATGCCCACCTTGGAGAGGTATTTATAAGCACTATGTGCATGGCGGGTATAACAGATGAGCAGCGACGTGAGGCTATTAAGTTTAATGTGCCCGATTCTGTCAAGGAGGCTGCGGATGGCAGACATCTTGTGGTGCTTGCATCGCACCATGGCTTTTGGGAGTATGCACAATTTGTAGGGCTTGCAATTACTGGTTATAGTATGATTGGGGCATATCACCCTCTGTCTAATAAGGCGTGGGATGAACTGTTTCAGTATCTGAGAACTTTTAAGGATGTATATCCTGTGCCTACGCAGAGATTCGTTCGTTACTTTATAGAGAATCGCGAGAGTGGTGTTAATGGTAAGCCGATGATGCTCGGCCTTGCTTCAGATCAGAACTCGCCGCCTAAGGGGAAGGTGCATTGGTACAACTTCCTTAATCGCCAGACCCTCTTTTTTGATGGGGGTGAGCAACTATCTACAAAGTTCTCGCTGCCGGTTGTCTATCTAAGTATGCGTAAGGTGGCAAAGGGGAGGTATGAGTGCGATGTGATTCTTGTGCACGATGGTCGTGAGCCGTTAGAGAAGCATGAGATTACAGAGCGTTATGTCCGCCTATTGCAACAAGATATTGAGCGCGAACCTGCCTACTGGATGTGGTCACACCGTCGTTGGAAGTACTATCCCGACCCAATAACCGGGGAGCCGATATATCGCCGTAAGGGTGTTTAATGCTGAGATATGAGAGTAGCTGTAGTGATATTGAACTATAATGGCGAGCGACACCTTGCCCACTATCTCCCCTCTGTTGTTGCTAACAGCGGTGGGGCTGATATTATAGTTGCTGACAATGGCTCTACAGATGGTTCGGTGCAGTTGCTTAAGAACGATTTCAGCTCGGTGCAACTTATTGAGCTAGAGCAGAACTACGGCTTTGCTGAGGGGTATAATCGTGCCCTGGCTTATCTTGATGATTATGACTGCTATGTGCTTCTAAACTCAGATGTCTATACGCCAAAGGGGTGGCTTGAACCGTTGGTGTCAAGGCTTGAGTCTGACCCGAATATCGGTGTTGTAGGTCCGAAGATTTTGAGCGACACGGAGCGCGAAAGCTTTGAATATGCTGGTGCAGCGGGTGGATATATAGACTACTTAGGTTACCCATTCTGCCGAGGACGTATACTATCAACACTTGAGAAGGATGAGGGACAGTATAACGACTCACGCGAGGTCTTTTGGGTTGGCGGTGCAGCCTTCTGCGTTCGTAAAGCTGTATATCGCTCATTGGGCGGATTGTGTGGCGACTTTTTTGCACATATGGAGGAGATAGACCTCTGTTGGCGTATGCAACTTGATGGTTGGAAGGTGGTCGTTGAACCAAAGAGCAAGGTCTACCACCTCGGTGGGGGTACTTTGGCGGCAAATTCACCGCGAAAGATATTTCTCAACCACCGCAATAACCTTGCAATGCTCTACCGTTGCGCAACTCCACTGCAGCGAGCAGTGGTAGCTGTTGTAAGACCATTTACAGACCTCGCCGCAGCGCTGAGCTACCTTGTGGGTGGAGATATTGAGGGGGCGAAGGCGGTCTTTAGTGCGTGGCGAGAGTTTATACGCTGGCACAGCCGTCTGGCAAAAGAGCGAAAAGAGATTCGTGGCTATGCTAAGCACGACTCTAAATATATATATAAAGGTATAATAGTATTGCGCTACCTATTTGGAGGGCGAAAATTTGAGAAATTGTTATGAGAAAACTGGTAATTATTCCGACCTATAACGAGAAGGAAAATGTTGCGGCAATGATAGACAAGGTGCTCTCGCTGGATGGAGAGTTCAACCTGCTCTTTGTCGATGATGGCTCGCCTGATGGCACTGCCGACATTATCCGAGAGAAGCAGAAGGGTTGCCCTGAGCGCATAAACCTTATCTGTCGCAGTGGCAAGCTCGGCCTTGGTACTGCATATATTGCCGGCTTTAAGTGGGCGTTAGATAATAACTACGACCTGATTTTTGAGATGGATTGCGATTTTTCGCACAATCCTGATGACCTGAAACGCCTGGCAACTCGCCTTGAGACCGATGCCGATGTGGCTATCGGTTCGCGATATGTGCGCGGTGTGAATGTTGTCAACTGGCCACTCTCGCGCCTGCTGATGAGCTACTTCGCCTCAAAGTATGTCAAGATTGTAACAGGAATGCCTGTATGCGATGCAACAGCAGGATTTGTGGGATACCGCGCTGATGTACTACGAACAATCAATCTTGACCGCGTGCAGATGATTGGCTACGGATTCCAAATAGAGATGAAATATACCGCGTGGAAATATGGATTTAATATTGCCGAGGAGTCAATTATCTTCGTGGACCGCGAAGCTGGTACATCTAAAATGTCCAGTGGCATATTCGGCGAAGCCTTTTTCGGAGTGCTGAAACTACCGTTCCGAAATGTTAAGAGATAGAGGAACTTTGTCTTTGATTTATTGGGTAAAAAAATAGCTGTTCTTAATGAACAGCTATTTTTTTGTATGGTCTGTGGATTACTCCTCAACCTCAGCCATGGTGTGGTAAACGTTTACCACGTCATCGTCCTCCTCGAGCTTCTCAACGAGCTTCTCAACGGCCTCGCGAGCCTCAGCATCAAGCTCCTTAGTGTCAGTTGGGATGCGAACGCTCTCACCAGAGATAATCTCATAGCCCTGGTCGTCAAGCCACTTCTGAACAGCACCGAAAGACTCGTATGCAGCGTAGACAGTGATACCATCCTCCTCAGCATAGAACTCGTCTACGCCAAGGTCAATCATCTCGAGCTCGAGCTCCTCTGGATCAACACCCTCAGCCTTAAACTTGAACACGCACTTGTGCTCGAACATAAATGCTACGCTACCAGAGTTACCGAGGTTACCGCCGCACTTGTTAAAGTACATACGAACGCTAGCAACAGTACGGTTAGTGTTGTCGGTTGCAGTCTCTACGAGGAATGCAACACCGTGAGGACCATATCCCTCGTATACAACCTCCTTATAATCTGCTGCATCCTTGTCGGTTGCACGCTTGATTGCGCGCTCAACATTCTCCTTAGGCATATTCTCTGCCTTTGCATTCTGCATAAGGATGCGCAGACGAGTGTTTGCATTTGGATCTGGACCACCAGCCTTTACTGCAATTTCAATCTCCTTACCAATCTTAGTGAAGACGCGAGCCATATGACCCCAACGCTTCATTTTACGCGCTTTGCGATACTCAAATGCTCTTCCCATAAATGTATTATTTTATTTTTTATTGATTTTAAGCAGTTTCTAAACCGCAAAGTTATAAAAAAGTTGATATTTTTCTTAATTTTGCATCAAAATAGTAACAATTTTTCAATTATGGATAGAGAAATAGCACTTGCACTTGAGGTTCTGCGTAATGGAGGAATAATTCTTTACCCAACTGATACAGTTTGGGGTATTGGTTGTGACGCGACAAATGCTGAGGCTGTGCAGAAGATTTACGACCTAAAGAGAAGCGCCGACAAAAAGTCGATGCTTGTGCTCTGCAAGGATGCCAATATGGTTGTGCGATATGTCGATAAGGCTCCGGGTATTGCCTTTGAGGTTATGGAGATGGCGACTAAGCCGCTGACACTTATTCTGCCAGGAGCTACAGGTGTGGCGGAGAATCTTATACCTGAGGAGGGTACGCTTGGTGTGAGAGTTCCAGACCATGAGTTCTGTCAGAAGCTTCTTTATAAGTTTGGCAAGCCTATCGTCTCTACATCGGCAAATATCTCTGGCGAGAAGACTCCAAAAAAGATAGCCGAGGTGTCGAAGGAGATTCTTGAAGGTGTTGATTTTGTGGTGAATCCTCGCTTTCAGGGTCGTCCTACGGGTGCTCCAAGTTCAATTATCGCCTTTGGAGAGGATTGCGAGATAAAGATTATCCGATAGCTGTTGGCGCAATAGTTGCACACCCACATGCGTGGGTAAGCTGAAGTACAATATTGCGTTGATAGTTGCGAATGTTCTATTCGGGGCTAACTTCTCATTTTATGTGTCGCTGACAAAGAGTTCCGTCTCTTTTCAGCAGATATTTATACTGCAGCTTACAGTTGCGGCACTACTCTTTATCCCCGTTGCACTACTTAAAAAGAGGACCTATAAAATAACCCTTGAGGATTTCGGAACAATATTTATCGTGGCGCTGATTGTTGTCTATGGATGGATGTATATGCTGCTTTGGGGAGCATCGCAGACCAATCCGATAGACGCCTCAATGATTGCTACCTTGGGCCCAGTGGTTACACTTATCGTTGCACATATTGTAAATCCTCAGCGACCTTCGTGGATTAAATTTCTCGGGGCGGTTTTGGCTATTATAGGGGCCATGGCGCTACTGACAGATAAGAATTTCCATCTACTTAGTAACGCTACTGATGCCTTTGGTAATGCGCTCGTTCTCTTTGCGGTTATTGCTATTGCTACAAATACGGTGCTAATAAATAGTACCCTGCGCCGTTATGGCGAGCTGACAATTATGGGGTGGTTCTATATCATCGGCTTTGTTATGGCTATACCCTTCTTTTACAGCGACTTATTAGGGCTCTTTACAACAAAACACACTCTGCTCTCTATTGCAGAACTTGCATACGTCACACTGCTTGGTACGGCGCTACCAATGTATCTGCTCTATGTAGCAAGTGCGAATCTGACAGCAGTACACACGGCCTTGTATAGGTATATTCAACCCCTCGTGGCAACGACTCTCGCCCTTTTGCGTGGGCAAAATATTATAGATGGGGCAACCAAAGTGGGCGCAACGCTTATTTTTATAGGCGTTGTGCTTGTAGTTGCTGGAAATTCGCTTCGTAAACGAGTTTTTAAGTAGTGCTGTTCCTACTTGAAGATGTCGTTTAACAGGGCGGCAAGACGGTAGCCTGCGCGAGCCATTGTTTTGTCGTTCATAGGCTCAAGGCGGTTGTCCTGCTCACGCGACATAATCATATCAGGCTTTGCCCACTTGTACTGTGGAGCAGCAAGCGATGCTACATCGGCAGCCCAATGGCGAGCATCTCCCTTGCTAAATCGCTCCTTATCAGCACCGTAGCAGGTTTGAAGGTCGGCAGCAAAAAGTTCTGCAGAGAAAGACGCGTGGCGAGAAATCAGACCAGACTCCCAATATTTGCGCCATGAAGATTGGGTAATCTTGGCCTTCTTGCCTGTGAAACCATTTGAGATTTGGAACTTAAAGTTGCGCTTAGAATTTGGGATATTCGCAATCTTAATATGCGAGATGTTGTGCATATCTGCAACAAGATGAATCATAGTTTTTAGCGCCGCAACAACCGTAGAGTCGCTATGCTCAGTGCGGTTGCGAAGAATCTCTGTACAGCGCTCAATCTGCACAACGCCATCTTTTTCGGAGTTGGTTGTTGACTTAAGCTCAGCATTAACATTGATATAGTGCCACGATGCTGTATGCTTTGTCGCCTCCTCTTTGGCTATTGTCTGCAGCCACCATGAGGCTGAGACGAGGTCGCCACCAAGGATTTTTGTTGTCTCACTCTTAGCCTTCTCGGTAAGATTCTGCTCGGCAAGAGTTGCGATGCACTCCTGCGCCATTTTGTTCCATGCTGATACGGTGCTGATGCACAATGTGCAGATTATCAGTGTTATATATCGTTTCATTGTTATTACTTTGAGAATATTTCGTTCAAAATCTTTGCTAATCTATATCCACCACGCAGAGCCTGCTGTCTTACAATCTGCTCCATTCGCTCATGGTTCTGTGCCGGAAGCTCTGTAACCTCGCAATGCACAGGTAGAAGAGTGTAAATTTCGCGCATCTGCTCGGCATTAGCAAGCGCCCAGTCGTTTGGAGTGCCCTCGCAAATAGCGGCAATCTCTGCTTCGGTAAGGGTGTCGTACTTAGCAGCAATATGGTCACACTTCATACCCTTGTTGTAGTAGCCTATAGAGGCATCCCAATAGGAGTGGAAGCCAAGATTCTTACCCTTCATCTTTACAGAGCGCTGCTTGAGATTTGGCTCCTCGGGGCTATATTTTGTGTGGGTAGGGCAGTGCATATCGCCCACCATATGAATCAGATACTTAAGGTTGTCGGCAACAAGCGAGTCCTTGAGCTTGTGATACCTGCGCATCTTCTTGCAGATGCGGTTAATCTGATAGGCGGCGTTGTTTACCTCGCCCTTAATCTGTTTATTGTTTACATCTACCGGAACGCTATGCCAAGATGTTGTGTGTTCAAAACCGGGGCAGTTGCGCCAGTAGTCCATCCAGGCAGAGTAGTACGGCAGGTTGTGCTTCAGATAATGGCGACACTTCTGTTTCGCCTCCTCGGTCATATGGCGCTCGGCAATAACGGCGATAGTGGCATGACCAATGTTGTTCCACGCCTTTGCGGTTTGGGTGGCTGCAATGATACAGAGTACAGCCACAAAGGTTAAAAATCTCTTCATGGTTTTAGGTGGTTTATTCCTTGTTTTTAGTATCTATACAAATTGTCACAGGACCATCGTTTACAAGACTAACCTGCATATCTGCTCCAAACTCACCGGTAGGAACCTCGGTGCCGAGGGTCTGGGATAGCTTTTCCACAAACTGCTCGTACATTGGGCGAGAGATAGGCTCTGGAGCTGAACGGATATATGATGGACGGTTGCCCTTCTTTGTGGATGCGTAGAGGGTGAACTGGCTAACAACAAGGGCCCTGCCACCAACTTGGTTAATGTCGAGGTTCATCACGCCATTCTCGTCGTCAAAGATTCTGAGTCGCGAGATTTTACCCACGAGCCAATCAATATCCTCAGCAGTGTCTGCCGCCTCCACACCAAGTAGAATAAGCATACCGTTGTCGATGCTGCCAACTCTTTGCCCTGCAATATCTACCGAGCAACTCTTTACACGCTGAATAACCGCCCTCATACTACAGTCCTGCTTGAGATTGGGCAAAGAACAACCAAAGGTTGTCATCCGTAGGCACTGGTGCCTCGATAGTAACCTGCTCCTTGCGAACAGGATGGATAAAGGTCATGCTGCGCGAGTGGAGCGAGATTCCACCATTAGGATTTGAGCGCTTAGCACCATATTTTAGGTCGCCCTTAATCGGACAGCCAATCTTTGAGAGTTGTGCACGAATCTGGTGGTGACGACCTGTAATAAGCTCCACCTCCACAAGGGTATATCGGTCAGAACAACCCAAGACAGTATAGCGTAGCACTGCTCGCTTAGCCTCTCCCTTAGGGGCGTTGTAACAGTAGGAGCGGTTGCTCTTGCCATCGCGAAGTATGTAGTGAACAAGTTCACCACTCTCAGACTCTGGACGATTCTCAACAACAGCCCAATAACGCTTTGAAATCTCACTGCGACGGATCATCTCGTTCATGCGCGAGAGTGCCTTGGATGTCTTTGCAAAGAGAACCACGCCACTCACGGGGCGGTCTATACGGTGTACAACACCCAGAAAGACATCAAAAGGCTTGTTGTCACGAGCCTTGATAAAATCTTTAATCTCATTCTCAAGAGCCGAATCCCCATTTGGATCTGGCTGCACAAGGTCGCCGCAGCGCTTGTTTACCACAATAAGGTGGTTGTCTTCAAAAAGTATATCGTTTGGATGAAACATAGTTAGGTGTGTTCTACAAATTAGGGAATATTTGTCACAGATAGGTAAATTCTATTTCGGTCGCTTT
>JAEIGA010004051.1_pt1 | contig 22689 bp, 18 predicted proteins | sample 9270691 | NCBI WGS metagenome assembly JAEIGA01 (sample SAMN17057246, study PRJNA624740) | gut metagenome | biome: biome; isolation source: fecal sample | host: Bos grunniens | place: China: Xizang | collected 2019 | reverse complement strand
AAGAAACATATACTACAAGCATTACTATAAAAAATCTCTCAAAAAGCTTATATTTTGATTTTAACGCATCATAATTTGCTAGTACACCAAAAAGTATTACTAAATAAAGTATTCCTAAATGATGAGAAACTAATCTTATTAAACACATAAATATAATTAAACATAGACTTGTAATACATATAGACTCATCTTTTAATCTTATTAAATATATTCCTACTATTAAAGTAAGAACAATACCTACACAATTAAATATAAATTCTACAATATTTGTTCCTACGAATATTGTATTAAATATAGCTTCTACTACATTTATAATCGAATGTGATAGAGCTACATTCATATATAGATCCATTCTTGGAAATAGAATTATACATTCTATAATCCAAGTACATATGCATATTATACTTACACTTACTTTCTTTTTATTAATATTTTCAACTATAAATATTATTCCTAGTACTCCAGAAATAATCATTCCATGCATACTAATCATCGATAAAAGCACTAACGATAAAGTATATGGTAGATATTTCTCTTCTCTATTCTTATAATATGTTGCCCACAATGATAAGGCTAAGAATAGATAACAATAGCTTCTTGCAACAATAGTGTATTGGTAAAAAATATAATATGTAAATGGAATCAATATTTTAACTATTGTTGGAGCTTTGACTCCTTTTAAAAATACCAATAACCCTATCAAAGATATGATTATTGGTATAACAAAGAAATATTCATATTTAAGTCCTAAACTTATAAATAATTTTATAGTTAAAAACCAAAGTGGAAATGTTCCTTCATATCTAGAAACATCCCATATGATTTCACTAACACTTGCATCTCTAGCAATAATCCAGCTTTGTGCTTCATCAGCCCAAGGCTCATGATTAATTCCAATAACTAAAGCAAGAAATGCAAATATTATGAATACTATTATATTTATTTTCTTCATTTCTTTTCACTTTCTTCTGCTCTAGTTCTTGTTTCTTTCATTTTCTCAGCGAATTTAATCCATTTTTCTAGATAATATCTTCTTATAATTGCTAAGTTTGTAAACATTCTTCCAACAAAAACAACAATTGCAGCTAAATAAATATCAACATTTAACTTATTTCCTAAAAATGTTAAAGCAATTGATAAAATTGAATTTCCAAAAAATCCTGATAAGAATATTTTTAAATCAAAATTACCTTTTACAACAGAGGCAATTCCTCCAAATACAGTATCTAATGCAGCAATAATTGCTATAGATAAATAACTAGAATATGTGTAAGATATTACTGGTGCATTCATTCCTAATACTGCTCCAATAACACAACCTAAAATAATTGCTATGTATAACATTATTCTTTTACCTCCTTATCTTTAACATTTTCTTTAGCATAATTAAATGCTAATTCACCATCAAATGCTGGTATTACAATGTTATCTTCAACTTTATATTCTATATCTAATCCAGATGCTTTTATTTCATCAATAAATCCACCTTTAATTGTTAATGCACTTTCAAAATATTGTTTATCTCCAATTGCTTTAACAGTATATGGGCCAGATATTTTTTTAGTATTAACTAATATAATTCTATTATTAATTAATGTTATATCTGAAGAACTTACTATTCTTTGATCATTTATTGATATCGCCTCTGCTCCAGCAATATTTAATTCATTAACTAATTTTATTAATTCATAATTTTCTACATTAAAGATTTCTGTATCTTTTAATGTAACTATTATTCCTTGTCCTTGAAGATCTGTATATCCTAAATGATTTTCAGCTTCTCTTACCTCGCCTTCAAGAATTTGTAAACTGTTAGCACCGTTATTTAATTCTTGCTTATATTCATTTATTTTTGAATCACGTTCTTCAATTTTTGTTTCTATATCTTCATATTTAGTTTTCCAACTTGTAAGTTCAGTTCTTAGTTCTGTTTCTCTCATTGTTTCAATTGCTGTTATATCTGTTTGATCAACAGTTTTAAATTGAGTAAACATTACCATTGTTAAAATTAAAGCTGTAAAACCCATACAAATACTTAATGTTATTTTAGCTTTCAATTTTATCACCTCTACTCTTCAACATTTGTTGCATATACTGATGTATATACACCATCATATTTTGGTATAACAATAGTATCTTTATCTACTTGTTTAACATCTACTTTTACTCCATATCCTTCTAGATATTCTAAATATCCACCTGGCATTTTTAAAGAACTATATAAATAAAGTGATGGGCCTATTGCTTGAATTACAAATGGACTACCAAGTTTTTGTTCATTTACTGTTATTACATTACCTACACATGCAATAGCTGTTCTATTTGTAATTCTTTGACCGTTAATTGATATTGCCTCTGCTCCTACATTTTTTAAAGCATTTACAACTTGATATAAATCTTCGTCATGAACAATATATTGTGTTGCAAGACCACCTAATACAGAACTATCTCCATCTTGAAGTGTTATTATAATTCCTGGTCCTTTAACTTCTGTATACCCTAATAACGAATTATATTCTTGAAGTCTACTTGTTAAATCACTAGAAGAATCTGTAGAATTTACAACACTATTTCTTAGTTCTTCAAGTTTTTCTTCTCTATCTTCAAGTTTTTTATTTGCATTTTCATATTTTTCTTTCCATCTTAAAACGCTGTCTCTTAGTTCGTTTTCTGCTTGTGTTCTACCAACCGTTGTTGTACTACTTTTTACAGTTCTTATTTGAACACAAATTCCAGCAGTTAAAAAACAACACATTATTCCTAAAATAATTGCTATCTTTACTTTATTTGGATTCTTCATAATAGCCCCTTTCTTATTGTTTAACTATTTATCTCACTAGGCCTAAAATATACTTTTTCTGTATTTAAATCAACATTTAAATATATTGTACCACTTTTTCCTTTGTTTGCATCTAATATAGCTTTTAAATATATTATCCTTGTATTAAGATCAGAACAATCTCCTAGGTATACCATTTTACCTTCTCCTTCTAGTCCTAATACATAATTTTTTGGATTAGATATATCTATTTTAGTTATAAAATCTCCTATACCGCTTGTTTTTGCCGTTTCATAGATCTTTATAACCATGTTCATTTTCTTTAAATCATCAATATTTATTCTGTTTCCCGCTTTAATATTACTTAAGTCAGTTGTAAATCCAACAATAATTGGAATGTTTAGCTTTTCATTTGATATTTCAAGCATATATCCTTGATTATTTATATATACATAACTATCAGCAAATTGAAGCATATATTTAGCTTCTCTTTCTACAACATTTAACTCAACTTTATTTGGAAATTTTCTAGATATTTCTACGTTTTCTATATAAGCATTTTGAGTAATTGATTCAACAATTTGATTTTTATCTAATTTAAATAAATTAATTGAATCATTTATTCCAGATAACTCAATAATTTTATCACTAGAAATTTTATTATTTCCTACAACTTCTACACTTTTAATATTAAATAATGGTACATATGACGCACCTATAAAAAGTAACACTACTAATATTAAAGCAAATATTACTTTAGCAACAATTGGAATATTTCTTGTTTTTGCATTTTTCTTAGACGCAGTTTTAGTAGCAGAACCTTTTCCTGCTTTACTTTCTTTTTTTGATGACGCTTTTACTGTTTTTTTCTTTTTAGACTTCTTATTTCCTTTTTTAGCCGAAGTTTTTCTGTTAATTCCAATTATTATTTCATCATCTTCCAAAATATTAATCACCTTCTTCTCGAAGCACACATGCTCCTAATTGATTTAATTTTTTGTCTAAACCTTCGTAACCTCTTAGTAAATACTCTAATTTACTTACTCTCGTTGTACCTTTTGTAGCTAATCCCGCAAGTACCATTGATGCCGCTCCGCGTAAATCAGTACCTTCAAGTTCTGTATGATGTAATTTCCTTACACCTTTTATTATAACGGTTTTACTATCTATTTCTGTTATTTTTATTCCCGTTCTTTTTAATTCTTGTAAATATTTAAACCTATTTTCAAAAATATTCTCTTTTATTAATGAATTTCCTTTTGCTAATGTAAGCATTGTAGAAAACATTGGCTGCATGTCTGTTGGAAACCCTGGATAAGGCATTGTATTTATATCTACAGCTTTTAATCTTTGTGGTGCTCTTAAATATACACTGTCTTTATTAACAGATAAATTACAACCAGTTTCTTTTAATTTTTCTAGTAGAGCTCCTATATATTCTGGATTTATTTTATTTACTTTTATAGTTCCTCCAGTTATCGCTCCCGCAATTAAAAGTGTTGCAGCTTCAATCCTATCTGACATTATTTTATATGAAACATCATTTAATGTTTTTACTGCTTTTATTCTTATTGTATTTGTTCCCGCTCCATATATTTTAGCACCCATTTTATTTAAAAAATTTACTAAATCAATTATTTCAGGTTCACGAGCAGCATTGTTAATTACAACTTCGTGATCTCCTAAAATACTAGCTAAAATAATGTTTTCAGTCACTCCTACACTAGGAAATTCTAAAACGATATTTTTCGATTCTATTTTATCACATTTACACTCTATATATCTACAATTTTCAGTTATTTTTATACCAATTTTTTCAAAAGATTCTAAATGTAAATTAATTGGTCTTGAACCTATATCACATCCGCCAGGATATGTAAATTTAACATTCTTAAATCTAGTAATTAATGCTCCTGCAATTATTACTGAAGATCTTAATTTTCTCATTAATTCATCTGGTATTTCTGTTTTATTTATATTCTTAGTATTTATTATTACTTTATTCTTATCTTTTTTTATCTTTGCACCTAGAAATTTTAATATTTCTAAGGTTGTTTTAACATCATCAATTTCTGGTAAATTATAAATTTTACTTATCTTACCACTTATTATTGTTGCTGCTAATATTGGTAAGCTAGCATTTTTTGAACCAGAAACATCGACTTCACCATAAAGTCTTTTTCCCCCTTTAATTATGTAGTTATACATATCTCATCCTCCTCATAATTATATGTTACATATTATGAGAATTTTACATAAAGGGTTCTATCTAAGTACTAATTTATCTATTTTTGAATTAATATACTTTTCTAATTTTTCCATAAATGTTTTAGGATCTATTTCTTTTTTTGCAACCATATCTAATCCCTTTTCCCAACTTGCAGTTAAATCTGGGTTTAACATATCTGGAATTGATTTGTTTACTATATCATAAATTACTTCACCTTTTTTAGTTGGTGTTATTATTTGAGTTTTTGAATTAATATCAATATATTTAATTCTTTCTAATTTCTTTATTATCTCTCCTCTTGTAGCAGATGTTCCTATTCCAGCACCTTTTATTTGCTCTCTTAAAGCTTCATCTTCTATAAGTTTTCCGGCATTTTCCATTGCAAGAACCATACCACCAGAATTATATCTTGAAGGTGGTGAAGTCTCTGAATCTTTAGTTTCATAATTTAAAACAGCAATTTCTTGACCCTTTTTCAAATTTGAAAGTATATCTAAATTTTCACTTTCTTCTTGATTATCATTTTTTCTATTTTTTAATACTTCTAAAAATCCTGGATTTGTACAAACTCTACCACTACTTGAAAATTGTTCTCCCTCTACATCAATAACTAAATTTACTTTATTATACTCTGCAGCAGGATAAAAAATTGCTATAAATCTTTTTACAATTAATTTATAAACTTCTTTTTTCAAGTCTGGAAGTTTATCATAATTTTCTAAACCTTGTCCTGTTGGGATAATAGCATAGTGATCTGTAATTTTACTATCATTAACATATTTTGTCTTAACTAAATTTGTACTATATTTCTCGTTAACCATCTTTGATATATAAGCACTTATTTCTTCATCTTTAAAGTTCTTATATAATCCATTTAAATTCTTACCAATCTCTTTTGCAATTGCTGTTGATAATACTCTTGCATCAGTTCTTGGATAAGTAACTAATTTCTTTTCATACAATTCTTGTATGATTTCTAATGTTTCATCTGGTTTTATTTTAAATACTTTTGTGCATTCATTTTGTATCTCCGCTAAATTAAATAAAAGCGGTGCATTTTCTTTTTGTTTTGATTTCTTTATTTCTTGTACTATTGCTTTTTTATCTTTTAAGCTAATAATAAACTTTTTAGCATGTTCTTCTGATTTAAAACCAGTTTCATTATATAAAAGTGGACTATTAAATAATTTTGATGTTTCACTTACTTTCCATTCAGCTTTAAATGATGATTTTTCATCTCCAAAATTACCAATTATTTTATAATACTTTGTCTTTATAAAATTTCTTATTTCTCTTTCTCTTGATACAACCATTCCTAAAACGCAAGTCATAACTCTACCAACTGAAATAGAAACTTTCTCTTCATCTAAATCTTTAGCAATTCTTTTTCCAAAAATTATAGATAATAATCTTGAAAAGTTAATACCTATTAAATAATCTTCTTTTGCTCTTAAATATGCAGAATCAGATAAACTATTATATTCTTTCCAATCTTTTGCTTCTCTTATTCCTTTTTGAATTTCTTCTTCTGTTTGAGAATCTATCCATACTCTTTTTCTTATTTTAGAATCTCCAACTCCAGCCATTTCGTCAACTAATCTATAAATATATTCTCCTTCACGCCCAGAGTCAGTTGCAATATATATTTCAGTTACATCTTCTCTTGTAAGTAATCCTTTTACAGTATCAAATTGATTTTGTACAGCAGGTATAACTTCATATTTATATTCTTTAGGTAAAAATGGTAATGTATTTAAATTCCAAAACTTTAATTTCTCATCGTATTTTTCTGGATAAGACATTGTTACCAAATGTCCAACACACCATGTAACAACCCAATCTTGTCCTTCAAGAAATCCATTTTTTCTTGTTGCATTTATTTTTAAAACTTTTGCAAATTCCATCGCAACGGATGGTTTTTCTGCGATTAGTAATTTCATCCTTAAAAATCCTTTTCTACATTAATATCCCTATTATATCGTATCAATAGGCATTTTACAAACAATTTAATAAATATTTTGATATTTTAATTGCAAAAAAAGCGCAAAAAGAGCAACCTACTGGTTGCCCTTTTAAATATATATATACTATTTAATTTCTTTATTAACTCTTTCGAATTTTACATAAGAGATTATAGCAATGATCATAACACCAATCATTAAATACATTACTGTATCTTCAACTCCTGTATATGGAATATCATCAACTGAATTAGAGTTATATCCATTTACGTATGAAGATAATGAGTTAGTATTTGTATTAACTTTATTTGTGTTTTTGTTAGTATTTGTTGTGTTAGCTTTGTTTGTGTTAGTATTATTATTTGTGTTGTTTACATTTACACTTATATTTGTATTTGGGTTAGGTGTATTTGTTGTTCCTGGTGTTACTGTTATATTTAATCCTGGTGTATTTGTTGTGTTTCCTTGTGAAGGATTTGCACTTGATCCACCATTTGTTCCAACAGTAATTGTTGTTGAAATATCTTGTGCATTAATTTCTGATGAGTTATTAGCTGCCATGATATCAACTAATTTGATTTCTCCAGCTTCTCCAGAAATTCCTGTTTTTGTTTTGAATGTAACTTGGAAAACTTTTTCTTCTTCTTTAACGAAATCTAATTTTGTTAAAGTAATTTTTCCAGTTTCAGCATTAAATGTTGGGTTCCAACTATTTAATCCTTCAATACTTGATGCACTTATTTTTTCAAACACTTTGTCTTCGTATTCTAAAACACCAGACATTGTATTTATACCATCTGGTCCAACATCTAAGTTAGATACTTTAACTTCAACTGTAAACTCAGTAGCTTCTGGAACTACTGTGCTACTTGGAGTCATTGATGGCGTAAAACTTAACGCACTAACTACTGTAGTATACACAAAAACTAACATAATTGCTATAATAGAAATTTTTAAAACATTACTTTTCATTTGAACACTCCTTTTCTTTAGTATAACTGTTCAACCAATAAAAATCAAGTAGTTTTTATTGTTTTTATGTTACATTTTAATAACATAATTTGTTATATAGAATTATATAATGTTATTATTCTTGATAAGTCTATTAAACTTACTCTTCCGTCAACATTCATGTCTGCAGCCTTTTCAGGAGCACCTGTTAACTCATATCCTTTTTGTTCGTTATAATGTAATAATAATTTAGATACATCTATAAGCGAAACTTTACCGTCTTGGTTCATATCACCTTTTACTATTAATGTATACTTAGAACCTTCTGATAATTTTAAAACCATACCTGTTTTTACAAGAGCATTTTCATCTTCTTGTTCTAACCCATCTTCTACCATTGTTGGTAAGAAATCAGTTCTAATTAATTCATAAAATTCTTTTATTGTTGTATTATAATCAATATTCATAATATACCCATCTTCTGTTATTGTATATTCATCTGATTCTAATACTATTTTTTCTGGTTCTGGTTCTGGCTCTGGCTCAGGCTCAGGCTCTACTGGTTTTTGTTCTGGTTCTTTCTCAGGTTCTTGTGGTTTATCTTCAGGTTTTTCTTCCGGTTGTTCTACCGGTTTATCCTCTGGTTCTTCCTCTGGAACCTCTTCTGGTTTTTGTTCTGGCTCTGGTTCTGGTTCTGGTTCCTCAATATCTGTTGTAAACGCTTTAATACAAACGTCTGATTTTTTCATATTAACATCAGATACTTTAAGTGTAGAAATATTAGTCCATGTTACACCGTCCATTGACATATATGATTTGTTTTCAGAATCAACATTTGCATATGCACTTCCATCTACACAGATTTCAGTTGAAATATAAAATGTTCCATCTTCTGATTTTTGTTTTACTACAATAGCGAACTTATCTGATGTAAGTTCTGTAGGTGTAATATCAATTCTATGGTAACCTGGAGTTAATACTCCATCTGATTTACCTACTTTAATTAATTTATCTGTTTGCATAGTTCTATCTGATGGGTTTACATATATTTCTACTGAAGCATATGAAGCTATTGTTACACCAACAGATTCTAACATTTCTTTTTTACTTGCATCTCTTTCATAATAATTACCAAAATATCCAGTACTTATTGAATCAGTACCTATAGAGAATACTGAACCATAAAAGTCATATTGATAAATATTATCATAATCAACTTTTGATGTTGATTCTATACCATATAATTCTTTTTCAATAAAATTATCTTCATATGATACATATATATATCCTTTATCAAAAGAATCTTTACCATATGAGTTTAATACTATATAAGCACCATCTGAAGATGGTCTAGCTCCTTCTGCAAAGTTATTTCTTGAATAATTATCATCCCATCCAACGATTGTAATAGCATGATCTCTTTTTGCATTAATATCATTACAGTTATAAGCTGTCGCTTTAAATATTGATGGATTATTATAGTATTGAGCATAATTACCACCAGTCATTGTAGTAATTGCACCCTCTTTTACTAAATGTTCCTTAATTGCTTTTCTTACAGTTCTTAATTCTGCATCTGTATACTCTTGATTATATGCATCATAATATTTTACTGATATAGTATTTCCAGATCCATCTTTTTGATAAGTCTTATTTATTCCTGGGAATATTGTATAATCAGTTACAACTGTATTAACTTCTTTATCGATTTCTTTTAAAGAGATTTCTTTTTTATCATCATCAACGAAAGGCATATCTTCTTCTAATACAGCACCTTGTCCATTTGTTAAATATGCAAGACCTGCAATTGGAAGACCACCATTACCTGTTTCTCTACTAAAAGCATCTTTATTTATACCATCACTAAAAGTTTTTGATGTAGCATAGTCCATATGTCTTTCTGAAAAATCGCTTAATGCTCTATTTCCAGAATTTAATGCAATATTTGTTTCCATAGATTTTAATATAGAGAAAGCCCAACATTCGCTAGTTGTACCTTGATGTTCAACTCTCATCTTTAATGCTTCTGCTAAATTAAATCTTGATGAAGTTGCACTTGCAGAAACATAATCTAAATCTGCAATAAAGCTTGATCCTCCCAAAAGTGATTGTCTCATATCTGGAATTCCTTCAACTTCATATTCTCTTAAAATGCTTTCTGGCATCTTTACTGAAAATGTTTCTGGCATTAAAATTTGACTTTTTTCTTTTTGTGTTAAATTATTCCAATTTTCAAATTCTTCTGTTGTTTTTAACTTAATATCATTTGTACTAGCTAAAGCAGAAGTAGAAAAAATCGCACCAAAAAGAAAAGTTCCAACTACTACCATTTTCACTTTCTCTTTGTTAAATTTAAAATTTTTCATCAATCTACTCTCTTTCTAATTTCAATCTACTTATATTATACTATGTTAAAATAGCTAAATCAAGCCTCCCACAAGGCATTTGGCGCTTTTTAAGATATACTAACACCCTACATTATTACGGAAATTTAGCCTTTTAGCCCCTTTTTTTACTAATATTAAATTTTGTTAACATTAGTTTTGTAACATAATTGTAATATTTTCTTAATTAATTTGATATGTCTATTTACTTTATTTGGTGTATAATATACATATACTAAAGATTTGAGGAGTTTTAGATGAGCATTAATTCTACTTTGAAAAAAGAAGGTATCAATGTAATTAGTCAACTTAATACAATGCAAGTAAATTCAATCGCTTCTAATATTTCAGAAAAGCTATCTAAAGCTTTTCCAGAGCATAATATAGATAAAAGCGATTTATTTATATCTATAGCTAGATTAAACATGTATATTGCTGAAATGCCTAATGATATGGCTGCTGCAAAATATTTCTACAAAAATAATTCTATTTATTTTAGTAAAGATATGAATCTTGATGATTTAAGCACATTAGCAGTACATGAATGTCTACATTTTATGCAAGAAGTAAAAAACAAATATGGTAGATTACTTCGTTTAGGATTATATACACTAGATAGATCAAATTCTGGTATCGGCTTAAATGAAGCAGCCGTTCAATACATGGCTTCAGTAGCAACTGACTCACCTGTTGATTCTGTTAAATACTATAACATGGAAATATCAACAATCAGCCCTGACTACTACCCACTTCAAACAGCCCTACTAAACGAAATGATTTATTTTACTGGTACTTATTCTTTATATCACAGCACTTTATATAGCAATGATATTTTCAAAAACACATTCTCTGCTATGGCTGGTTATAAAACATATGCAAAAATAGAAAAGAATTTTGATTTAATTTTAGAATATGAATCAATTCTATCTGAAGAAACATATAAATTATCTATTTGTTCAGAAGAATTAAAAAGCATAAACAAAATCAAAAGAATCAATTCAAAAATTGCCGATTTAAAAGCAATTATTTTAGAAAAAACATTAGAGACACAAAATATGATTCTTTTAAATTGTTTCGGAAATGCATTAAATTCAATAAGAAATCTTGAAGACATCCAAAAATTTGAACAAGATTTATATAATTTTAGACATGTAATAATAACAACTGATAATTATAATTTTTATAATGACTTCTATAAAGATATGCTTAACAAAATAGAAGATAAAAAAGAATTTATTTTAAAATATGGAAATATTTTAAACATGGATTCTCTTACGCAAGAGCTTGCTAACATAAACGAAGTTACTTACGGAGTACAATTTTTTAGAAGCTTTTTCAAAAAGCTAACATTATTATTTGAAGAAAAAATAAGAGAGAAAGATTTTTAATATTAATCTTTCTCTTTTTATTTAAATCAATATATTATTTTTTTGAGCTTCTTCTTTTAGAAGTTTTAAATCATTCCAAAACTCTACTTTTTTATTATCATCATTAAATAGAGCTAATGGATTATATGCACCAATATATTTTATGCCTTTTTTATCTACTACTTTTCCCCTAACCACTGCAACTGTATTTTCTGGTCCTAAAATTTCATTCACTACCACATCACCCATTAAAACAACTATTTTAGGTCTCACAATCACCACTTGGTTTCTTAAATAATCAATACATGCTTTAATTTCGGCATCTTTTACTACTTTATTCCCCACATTACATTTCACTAAACTTGTAAAATATATGTTGTCTTTATTAATTCCAAGTCCTATTAAAGCTTGTTGAAGTAACTTTCCACTTTTACCTTCAAAAAAATCTAAAGCTAGTTCTTCATCATCTCTTGGATAATCAGTAATAAACATTACTTCTGCATTTTCATTTCCAGTAGAAAAAATAGCTTTTTTTCTATTTTGACATAAGCTACACTTATTACACGATGCTGCTACATCTTTTATTTCTTTTATTGTTTCTAACATAAACATCCTTCTTTCTTGCAATTAATCAAGCGATATAACTGCTGTTGCAAGTTTAAAATCTTTCCCTTCAGCTCTATATGAAGAAATTTTATCTTTATGACATACACTACATATACCAGAATCAATAATATTCTTGGCTTTAATGCCACACTCTCTAAATAATATTTTATTAATCATTACAGTATCTATAAAATATTTTTGTTTACCTTCTTTTATTTCTCCTGGAAAAATAATTTGATCTAATTTGCCAGTAAATGCAAAAATCTCTTCACACAATTCTTTTACATCTTCATCTACTTCAAAATGACATTTACGTATACTTGGACAAATAAAACATAGAATATCTTTTGGATCACACTTATAATATTCTATCATCTTTCTTATTGCTTTTTCCCCTATCTTTTGAAATGTTCCTCTCCAACCAGAATGTACATTTGCAATAACCTTCTTTACTGGATCAAAAAACAAAAATAGTATACAATCTGCATTAGTTGTACTTAAAGTTATCCCTTTTTTATCTGTTATTAATCCATCTACATCAGGAAGTTCTTGTTTCTCCATTACTTTATCAATACATTTAACTGTACTTGTATGTTTTTGAAGCGGTTTTGTATATGATTTTATATCTAATCCTAATTCATCATATAATACTTTATAACTATTAAACTCTAATTCAGGATTAGTGCTTCTAAAATTTATATCATCCTTTTTTAATGTATATGCATGTTTTATTCCATATTCTAATAATTTTTTAAATTGAATATATTCTATTTTATCAGTTTTAACATGAATAATATTCTTGTTTTCTAATTTTTTCAAATATTATCTCCCTTAATCTTTAAAGTTTCTAGGAACTCTTGCAGATATTGTACATAGCATTTCATAATTTATAGTTCCTGCTAAATTTGCTACTTCTTCAAGTGTAATATTTTCATTATCCCAAATATATACATCTGTACCTACATCAATACCATCAATATCTGTAACATCAGCCATAAAACTATCCATACAAATATTTCCAATAATTGGTGCTTTTTTACCATTAATTACAACATATCCTTTGTTTGATAAGCTTCTTTTTAATCCATCTGCATATCCTATTGGAATAGTTGCAACCTTAGTTTTTTTATCAGTTATATAACTTCTTGAATAACCAATTGAGGTATTTTCCATAACCTCTTTTAAGAATGTAACTTTTGATTTCAATTTACATACTGGTTTTATACTAATTTTATTTTTAGTTTCTTCATAAGATTCATAACCATATAAAATTATTCCTGGTCTAACTAAATTATAGTAACTATTTGGAAAATTTAGTATTCCATTTGATGCAGATGAATGAATATATTTTAAATCAACTAATTCTTTAGCATCATTTACAGCTCTTTCAAAAGAAGCTAATTGTTTTGATGTATATTCAATATCAATATCTGCTGATGATAAATGTGTATATATACCTTCTACAACAATATTACTATATCCTAATGCTTTTTGAATATATTCATTTGTTCTTGATGGATTGATTCCAGTTCTTCCCATTCCAGTTCCAATCTCAACATGAATCTTAATCTTTTCTTCTCTTTTACCAAGTTCTTCTAGAAAACTATTCGAACTAATTCCCACACTTATATTATTGTCTATAATTTTTTGAATTTCATCTTTATATGGTTGATTTAGTACAAAGATCTCTTTTTGATATCCATTTTTTCTAATAAAAACAGCTTCATCCACAGTTGCTACTGCAACTATATCAAACATCTCTAAAACATCTTGTCTTCTATTAATATATGTCCCATATGCTTCAGCTTTTATTACTGGCATAATTTTAACATTGTCTCCGACCATTTTTTGTATTTGCTCTATATTGTATCTAAAAGCAGATAAATCTACCTCCATTACAGTTGGTCTTGTTATCTCCATATATTTACTCCTCTTTCATATTTGCTATATAATTGTAATTATTTCCTTTAATATTAGTATTAAACATACAAATTGTTCTATACTTACAATAATCACAACCTGTTTTCTTCTTATAATTATAAGGAAGAATATCTATTTTACCTTTTAAAATTTCTCGTGTAATCTCTTTAATAATTTCTTTTACTTTAACTTGTAATCCAGCAAAATCTTCTTTTGATATTACACTCGATTTTTTCTCGCTTATTTCTCCATCTTTTGTTATATACACTGGAACAATATCAGAAGCACCTTGCATTAATTTTGTATCCATCATTTTTATTACCGATACATCTGCTAGAATAAGCCCTTTCATTTTAAAGTTTGCTCTTATTTTAGCTTCTATTTGTTCTTCTGATAAATTTTTAGCATTCTTTACAACATTATCAACTAACCCCATATATAACATACCACTTGCTTCAAAATCAGTTTGTTCGCACATAGCATCAATATATGTTATTAATTGTATTTGAAGTCCTGATAAAACTTGATTCATATCAATATCTTTATAAGATGATTTATAATCAATTATTCTTACATATTGTGTATCTGATAATTTAGCTTTATCTACCCTATCTATTTTTCCAGTTATTTCTATTTGCTTTCCATCGACATCCATAACAATTGGTTTATAATTACCAGTTCTTGAAAATTCAATCTCATGACCTAATATCGAATAATCACTATATTTTAATGAATATACTATATACACAATTGATTGAAAAATAACTTTTCTTAATCTTCTTGCTAATAATCTAAATTTAGCAGAACTTGTAAATATGTAATATCTACTAGTTTGAAGTAATTCATTCATAATTTTAGTAACAATTCTTTTAATTGTCTCTTCATCGATTTCTTTAAGATTCATTCCTGAATCATCAATTTCCTTAAAGAACATATCTATTACTTCATGCATAAATGAACCAGTATCCAAAGCATTAACTTTAAGTTCATCTTTCTCTTTTAACTTAAGTCCATATGTTAAATGGAATGAAAATGGACATCTTCTATAACTTTCTAATTTTGATACGCTAGTATTTAACTTATAACCATAAAGTTTTTCTATATTTGCTTTTGATATATTTTCTGCTTTATTAGTATAATAAATACCAGAAATTGCTCTTTTAAATCTTTTACTATCCTTCAAATAAAAATATCTTAAAATATCTTCCCATTCTTCAGATATTTCTTTACCATCTAAATACTCTTTATATACATTTAAAGCTTCTTCAAAAGTTGCTTTAAAATTTGTTCTTTGTGGTGTTCTTTCGATCACATCACTTTCTTCTTCTAAATTAGGAAATAACCTTTTTAGTTTCTTTATTAAAATTGATGGTCTAATAGATTTCCCTTCTTTATCTGAAGCACTATACGATAAAATTAATTTTTCTTCAGGTGTAGATAATGTTCTATAAATATTAAATTGTTCTTCAAATAAACTATCTATAGAATTTTTAGCAATTTGAACACCTGCTTTTTCAAGCTCAATTCTATCATTATCATTTAAATAACCTTCTTGTTTATTAACTTTTGGAAAACTTCCATCATTAATACCTATAACAAAAACTACTTTTAACTTATTACTTCTTGTTCTTTCTGTATCACCGAAAGTTACTTGATCTTGTGTAGCAGGAATCTTACCTAGCTCACATGAATTCAATCCAACTTGTAATAACTCTTTATACTTTTCAAAAGTTATCTTTTCATCTTTAAATATTAAACATATATCTTCTAAGACAGTAACTAATAACTTATAACTTGTATTATATTCATCAGATATTTCAATACTGCCATACTCTTTTAATTTATTATCCAATATTTCATTTATTCTATTATCTAAAATAAAATTATATATTTCTTTTGTTATTTCTAATGCAGTTCTATTTTGAGAAACTCTATCTTTAAATTTAATAAGTGGCTCTACTATTTTTTGTCTTAAATCTTCAAGTTTTTCTTGTCTATCGTTTATTTCTTCATAATCAAATTTTCTGTTATACCACTTTTGACCTCTTATTCCCCATTTCATACAATAATTCTCTAAATTGTATATTGATTCTTTATCAATTTCTAGAAGTCCAATTTTTAGATAGTTAAATACAGATTCATAAGACCAACCTTTAGCAAAAATATCCAACATAGCAATAATAAACTTAATTAAAATATTTTGATTTAATTCTTTCTTTTCATCAACAAAAAGTGGAATATCATATTTATTTAATATAACTTTAGCATCTTCAGAATACTTTTCAATATCTTCAGCAATGATGCCGATTTCATTATATTTGTATCCACAGTTTTTAACCAAATTGTGGATATTTTCTGCCACAAACTCTACTTCTGTATATGGGTTATTTGCTAAAAGCAGCCTTATATCTTTATTTTCAGTATCATACTTTTTAGTAAGTGCATATAGATTCTCTTCTAAAAATTTTAGCTCTTTTGATTTAAATCTATAAGTTTCTTCTAATTTTGTTTCTTCAACATCAACCTTATTAGTTTTAGCTATATCTATAAGTTTATTTGCAAACTTTTTATTAAAATAATATATATCCTTTTCTTTATTTAATATTTGACTAATTTCATCTATACATATAGTAACTGTAACTTCTTCTGCTCTTACTAATAATTTTTCAAAAACAGCATATTCTTGAGGAGTAAATCCTAAGAATTCATCTATATAGATTAAAGCTCCGTCAAACATATCTGTATTATCTAAATCATTTGCTAAAATTGTTAAAGCATCATTTTCATCAATAAAATTATTGCTTAATTTAGTTTCATATTCATTAAAAAGCATAGCAATATCTTTTAATTTTAAATTAGTATATTCACTATCTAGTTTAATATTATTTAATACTTCCGATTCAACAGAATGCTTCTTAAACTCTGTAAACATTCTATTTACTATATCTATATTCTTTTCTGATTTTCCTAAAAAATTTAATTTTTCTTTATTTTTAGTTATAAGATCGTATATAAGCATATCTTTTCCAGCTTTAGATATATGCTTTTTTACATCTCCAACTTCTTGTGAAACACGATGTGCCATTCTACTAAGAGTTAGTATTTCAACATCTATAAGACTTTCTCTTTTTGATATTTCAAATAACTTTTTCTCAGCAGAAAGATTGCATTGTTCTGGTACTATTAAAAATATCTTTTTACTACCAATTTTTGATGCAATATCTTTGTGTAAATATTCACTTTTTCCCGTTCCACTTCTACCATAAATTAAATTTAATTTCATATATTGTTTCCTTTAATTTTAAAAATTTGAAGTACTAATTACTGGGTAAACTAAATTAGCCCCTTCAACTATCGCTCCATTTTCTACGTGATCTTTAAAAAATTCCTCTGATCCTTTTAAAAAATATGCAGATTTAATAGCATCATTAATTTTTCCACCAGTTATAATTGGATCATCCCATGTTACATCTACTGCATACCAATTATTATTTAGATACACATAATTCCATGCATGTTTTTCTGTATCACCATTTGTATTTGTTCCAACACCACATACAATAATACATGGTATCCCTAAATCATCTAATATATATTTAAAAGCTCTTGCATAACCTTCACACACTGACTTTTTAGACACTAATGCTCCATAAATATTATAAATATTACTTCCTGCGTTACTGTCATATTCAATTGTATCTACTAAATAGTCATGAACTATTTTTATTTGAGTCTTTGTAGTTTTATCCTTACAAGCTTTTATTATTTCCCCTTTTATTCCCTCTAATGTATTTCTTGTATTGTTAATATATTCTTGATTTTCAAATCCTTCTGATAAAATTCCACCTTCACTAGAACATATTGTTATTTCATATGTTTTTGAAAATGCTCTTTTTATTGTTTTTGTTTCTAAACAAATTTTAGTAATATTAATATAATACAAATCTGGATTATCCATTGTTAATGCATTTACTGCAACTTGAAACGAATCATTTAAAATCTTGCTACCGTTTTCTGTATTTAATAAATCATTAAACTCTAATCCAAATTCGATAGAAAAATCACCTTTTTTTATTTCTTCTAAATTATTATGTAATTTGTCATAAATCTTTTTACCATATTCATCTAATTGTTCATAATAATATCTGTTCATTGAAACAGTCTTTATTTCTGGTGTCTCTTCTTTAGCTGGAATTCTCTCACCATTCTCTGCCAAAGATTTATCTATCTCATTTAATACTTGAAAAGCATAATCTGATGAAACATTAGATTCAGCATTATTTACAAACACTTTATTTACTGGTTTTCTTACATCATTAACTACATCATTATTATCTGTCATATCATTTCCAACAGCTAATATTTCAACTTGAGTATAGAAAAATGAAGCCAAACTATATTTAGAAGGTACTTTTATTATTCCAAATACGTCTAAACAAAAATATGTTGTAAGTCCAATTATTAAGATTATTAAAATAACTATTATTCCTGTTATAAAATTATCCATAAATTTTTTCATATTTTACTCCTATGCGCTTTCTCTTTTCCAGTAAAATAAATATTGTTGTGCAATTCCAGATAAGCCTTTAAATTTTTCTTCTGCTAAACATTGTAATTTCTTTTTATCAACTTTATTTTCATCTTCATTATGTATGTACAAATCATTCATTACTCTTCTTACCCATACATCAATTGGGAATACATCTACCCTCTTTAATGCAAAAAGCAAAATACAATCAGCAACTTTGGGTCCAACACCATCTAATTTTAAAAGTTCTTCCCTCATTTTATTTGTATTATCTAATTCACTTATATCTTTTAATAAATTCTTATTTTCATTTATTATTTTACAAGTTTCATATATTCTTTTATCTCTAAAACCAAGCCCTAAAGATCTTAAATCTTCAACACTTGCTACAGACAATTCCTCAGGAGTTGGAAATAAGTAATATTCATTTTCATTAAATATTATCTTTTTACCATACCTGCGTGAAATTGCTTCAATTATTTTCTTTATTCTAGGAATGTTATTATTAGCAGAAATTATGAAAGATATTATTGTTTCCCATAAATCTTGTTTAAGTATTCTTATTCCTTCTCCGAATCTAATACTCTCTGCTAAATACTCATCAATACTTCCTAAGATTTCTTTATACTCTGTATAATTTGTTTTTAAATCAAAATATTCACAAACAATTTCATTTAAATCTTTATTGCCTAATACTTCACCTTGAATAATAACTTCATCATTCTCTTTTTTTACATTTATAACTGCATCTCTAATAACACCAGTCCATGATGAATCTTTTTCTTCATTCCATCTGAAGCATTGACCACATTCAAATATATGTTTTAACTCAAATGATTCTTGTTTTTTTAAGATAACTTTTTGTTCCATATTTTCTTATTCTTTCACATATTTTTACTAGTTTATTGTATTATACTTTCCTTAAATAATCAATAGAAATTTAAGGCTTAAGTCTTGAATCCCAAGCCATAAACCTCACGTGCATCGCTAATTACAACAAACGAATTGTTATCTATTTTTCTTGCTATTATTTTAATTTTTTCTACATCATATCTTTTGCATATACACATTAAAACCATTTTATTCTTCTCTGTAAAACTTCCTTTTGCATATATTTTAGTAACACCTCTTTTTAATTCATCATTTATTTGTCTACTAATTTCATTTTCCTTTTCTGTAATTATATATACAATTTTACAATAGTTTATTCCTTCAAAAATAACATCTATAATTTTCCCTATTATCCAAATAACTATAAATGAATATAATCCAATTTCTAACTCTCTAAAAACCACTAAATTTATTAATACAACAATTATATCAATTGTCATTATAATATTGCTTATTTTTGCATTTATATGGCTTTCAAGCACAATATGAGCTAGTAAGTCCGTACCACCTGTTGATGCATTTGCTTTTAACACTAAAGCAAGTCCTATTCCAATTAAAATTCCTCCATATACACATGCTAAAATTTTATCTTTTATAACAATATCTTTTATAGAGAAACAATCAATAAACAACGAATATATAACTGTTGCTATAATGCTCTTAATTGTAAATTCTTTACCTATTTTAAAGATACTGTATATAAATAGTGGAATATTTAAAATCATTACTGTATAACCAACTTTAAAATCAAATAAATAATATAATACAGTCGCTATACCTGAAAAACCACCACAAGACAATTTAGCCGGAAGCAAAAATACTCCCGTACCTATAGCTGCTAATAAACATCCTAATACTATATAAATAACATTCTTCATATAAACAAAAACACTCATACATCTAGTATAAGTGTTTCTTTTAATATTATTCTATTTTTTTGTTTCATCCTCATCAATAAAATCTTTAAATCTTTTTGAAATCTTAACATCAATTTTTTGTTGAGAATATTTAATATCTTGTTTTACAACAATATCAACATCATACATTTCTTTTAATCTTAAAACGTTTGATTTCTTATATCCAACAACATTATTAACATTTTGAGGATTTACTGTAACTTCAACTTCTTTAACTCTTGTGTTGAACTTTTTAATTTTATCAACTATAGTATCATAATAAATTGATGATTCTACAAGTTGTCTAAATGTTTCGTGATATGGACCAGCTACAACTTCACTACCTTGATTTGTTGGTGAACATATTGTATCTGTATTTTGCAGCCCTATTCTTATAACATCAATTTTCTTTTTACCAAATAAATAACACAATTCTTTACATCTATCAACTGCTTGTTCAACTGTTAATGGATCGTATTTATTTTCGTTATAATCTTTTTCTAATTCTGTACCTTTTATAACAAGAACTGGATAAATTCTTACCATATCTGGTTTTAATTTTATTAAATCTTTTGCTGTATTAATATCATCTAATTCTGTACTATCTGGTAAACCTAACATCATTTGATGTCCTAATTTCATTCTAAATCTCTTAATTAATTTAGAAGCTTTAATAACATCTTTAAATGTATGTCCACGTTTACATCTATCCAAAATATAATCATTTGTTGATTGAACTCCAAGTTCAATAGTTTTAACTTTATATTTTCTTAGTCTTTTTAATGTCTCTCTATCAATGTAATCTGGTCTAGTAGATATTCTTATACTATGTACTTTCTTTTCTTTAATATAATCAAAAGCAGCTTGTAATAATTTATTTTGTTGTTCTACTTCAATACCAGTAAAACTTCCGCCATAAAATGCTACTTCTATATTAGCTTTTGTTTCTTTGAAATTACTTAAGTAAAATTCTATTGTATCTCTAACATCATTTTCTGTAACAGGTTTTATTTGACCACTAATTTTTCTTTGATTACAGAATATACAATCATTTGGACATCCTAAATGTGGAACAAAGATTGGTATAATGTATTGTTTTTTCATAGATACACCTCCTACCCTCTCATACTATCTATCGCGCTTTTAGCTGCTGCCATCTCAGCTTGTTTTTTACTTTTACCAACACCAGTTGCAAGTTCTTTTCCATCACAATCAACTCTAGCCGTAAATGTTTTACAATGATCTGGACCATCTTCAGCAATTATAACATAAGATATTTTCACATCACCATTTACTTGTAATTTTTCTTGAAGTACAGTTTTATAATCCTCTACTCCAACATGATTACTAGCATATTCAATATCATTTTTGATATTTTCAATAATAAAGTTTCTAACCAATTCTATATCATTTGAATCTAAGTATATAGCTGCTATTACAGCTTCAACAACGTCAGCTAATATTGCCATTTTAACTTTATTAGCATGAACAGATTTTTCACTTTTTCCTAAAAATAAGAAATCACTAAAACCTAGCTTAATTGCTACTTTGTATAAATTCTTTTCACAAACTGCAGAAGCTCTAACTTTAGTCATTTCTCCTTCAGATAATTTCTTATAATTTTCAAATAAATATTGGCTACTTACAAATTCTAATATACTATCACCTAAATATTCTAAACGTTCATAACTTTGAACTTTATTTTCATATGCATATGATGTATGTGTTAATGCGATCTTTAATAAGTTTTTATTTTTAAAAGTATATCCTAATTTATCTTCTAATATCTTCAACTCTTGCACCCTTTTCACCTCCTTTTATCGATGCTTATATTCTATATGTTTTTGACAATATTTACAAGTAATTTTAATAAAAAAACATGTAAATGATAAGATATTGTAACTGTTTGTAATAAAGGCAAAAAAAAGAAAGGTTTACACCTTTCAATTCTTTTTATTCTTTAGATTAAACGTTTTCTTTGATGTATTCAACAACATCTCCAACTGTAACTACTTTTTCAGCATCAGCATCTGGAATTTCCATATCAAATTCTTCTTCTAAAGCCATTACTAATTCAACTATATCTAATGAATCAGCTCCTAAATCATCTATAAAAGATGAATCCATTTCTACTGATGTTTCAGCTACACCTAATTGTTCAACGATAATTGTTTTT
>JAEIGA010004050.1_pt1 | contig 22696 bp, 9 predicted proteins | sample 9270691 | NCBI WGS metagenome assembly JAEIGA01 (sample SAMN17057246, study PRJNA624740) | gut metagenome | biome: biome; isolation source: fecal sample | host: Bos grunniens | place: China: Xizang | collected 2019 | reverse complement strand
TCTCCGTCGGCTCCAGCTTGGGAGCGTTGATGAGCTTCATCACGTCCTCACCGGGCTGCTGGGGCTTGGGCTGCGTGGGCAGCTTCTTAACAGCCCAAACGGGGAAATCAGCCTCCGGCTTGATGTCACCGCCGGTAGCAAGGGAATAGTAGCCGAGCTCCGGGTTCAGGCGGCAGTTAATCTCCATGTTCGGGTTGCCGTCCTTGGTGAAGCGGAACTCCGTGGCAGGATGCCAAGCCTTGCCATCCCAACGCCAAGCGGGACCGAAGGTGGCGCGACGCTCATACTTCTTAGACTCGACGTTGCGGCAGAAATCTTCCACGAAACCGCAGCCACCGCCCAAGCCACGGCTCAGCGCCTGAATGCGCCAGCAGCTCAGCAGCTCCCACTGCTGTGTCTCGGGGTCCCAAATGTAGCCGGCAATCTGGCGGAAATCCTCACCATCCGGGCGCTCAATGACGAGCGTGCGAATCACATCGCCCTCCTTCCAATCGAACACGCGCATGGAGTTACCGCCCGTGCCCTCACCGCCGAAACGGCGGGTAGTCACATTGCGGCCCTTGCAAACGAGCTTAGCGCGCTCCTCTTCCGGGGCAGCGTGGGGGTTGTCACCGCTGTCCTTGGCGTCCCAAATGGAGAAAATTGCCTTGCGCACGTAGCGAGTGCCATCTTCCGTCTTCTCGCACAACTCCTGCACGCCGATGTAACCGCAGCCAAAGTTATTGGCGGCAAAGTAGGTACCGGGAGCACTGCTCTCCACCACCATCTCTTGGTAAGCGGCCGTATGCTCCGGCAGCCCGGGCAAGTACCCCAAGTGAACGGACGTACATTGGCGAGCGGCCATATTCTCCGGTGCCCAATAGTCAGAATTGCGGTCTGCCTGAGCCTGCGGGGCTACCGCAGCCACCATGGCAACCACTCCGGCCAGTATGCTTGTTATGGCTTTCATACGTGGCTATTATACCCGTTTTTGCCCCCTTTGTCGAGACAAAACATCACGCTCAGCGCGTAGAAGAGGCATCCCGGAAAATCGAAGGCAGGGCAAAAGACGGAGCAAAAAACTGTTTGCGCAGCAAGCCCTCGGTCTCGCTCAGGGAAGAATAATCATCCATGATGTATTCCTGCCGTACCGGGAAGCCGGCAGGCGCCGCCTGATGCACTTTTTTGCGGTGTAACTCCGCCGCCACGCTGACCGTCGATACAGCGAAAAGAGAAATCAGCAGCAGGCGACCAGTAAAGGAACGGTCTACGGCTTGCAACAAACAAGAAATCAGCATATAAGTATACAAAACAACAAACTTATACCGCCATTCGCTGATACCGTTCTCATACCCAACCCAAACGAGGATTAACACGGGCACATAAGCCATCAAAAGCAGCAAAATCTTCCGCTCAGAGCATACCCAAGCTCCCCACAAGGGTAAAATAAGCAACGCCATGCTGCCCAGGCACAGCAGGATGCTCGAGGCATTCAGACCGCGCCCCAAGGGCGCATCAAACACAAGGCACCATTGCCCACATGAGCCGGAAAGATAATACACCGCAGCCAAAACCACCAAAGCGAACGCCACGACGGATTCCACCGCTGCCAGCGACCGCACCACGCCCCGCAGCCCGCGCAAAGCGCCATCTTGCCACACGCGCGCGCAAACCGGCAAAAACAGCATAGCAGCCATCATGGGGTGCATAACGGCCAGCAAGGCGGAAATAAACAACAACACCCCCAAGGGTAAACGGCGACCCTGCACCAGCGACAAATACAGGCAGGTGATAATGAAAAAGTGATACGTATCAAACCATTGTGTCAGGGCGGAGGGCACCCCCATGTTCACCATGAAAACGCCTGACGGATAAAGGCCGAACATGCCGACAATATCCACCACCCGTGTAAGCGGGGCTACCATCAGCATACCGATGAGCAGCACCCAAGCCCGCAGATTACCCCAATAGGCAACAACATTGAGCGTCAGCAAACACATACCGCAAAACACCCATAGCTGCAAAACACAGGTGCTACACCACGATGGCAACAAGGCGCTGACGCCGGCAGGCACAAGCCAAAATTGCAGCGGATATATCACACAGCCCCGTTCCGCGAAACATAGCGGCCACGACTCGCTTATCAAATCCTGATACAGAGGATTGCGCACGATAAAATCCCATGACTGCTGCACCCTACCATCCAAGCCCAGCAGCAGGGTACATACCAAGGCAAAAAGAACAGCCCACAGCACCTGAGAATAAGGTACGGACTTCTCACCACTCGCGAAATGCTGCCGCACCTTCCGCAATACCTGCCACAATGCCGCCAGCATACCGACCAGCACGGCGCCGCCCAACCAAAGCTCAAACCACGTTGCCACCCACAGCATCACCGGCAGCACCATGTACAGCACGCCGGCCATCACCACGTATGACTCACCCAGCCCCGTTTTTTTCAACGCAGCGTTCGCCTGTATGATTGCAGAGGTCTCCATATACACGCAGCATCAGAAGCTATAGGAAGCACCGAGGTTCAGGCTGTGGCTCGTGCTGTTTTCCATGAGCTCAAGGCTGTAAGAGGCGTGCATGCTCCAATCCTCAGAGAGGCGGTGCTCCGCTCCGACGCTCAGGTTGAGCCCGGCACGGCCGGGGTTGGTGCCGTGAGTGCGGTAGTCACCGATGGCGGCGGTGGGATTGTGGCGCACCATGTCACCGATGAAGCTCAACTCGCCGAAAAGCAAGGTGTTTTCACCCGCTCGGTGGCTTGCCCCCACGCCGAGCTCAGCACGGAGATTCTGCACGGAGCCGGTCTTCAGGCCGGAGCACTCCGCGCTGTCGGTCGCGAGGTACTGCAAGCCCACAAAAGCGCTCACAGCGGTCTTTTCGCTGAGGGATTTGCCCCAAGTGAGGCGGGCATCCAGCTGCAGGGCATCCTGCGACCAGCTGTAGGGTGCGCCGAGGAGGGAGGCCTCGCTCTCCGAGCGGGAGTGGGAGGCCATCCAGCTCAGCGTCAGGCTCTTGCAGAGCTGATGATTGCCGTAAATACCCACGTGCACGGAATCCAGCTCCACCGTGAAGGCGGAGAAAGTGCTGACCTTGCCCCAGCTGTTACCGATGGCAACACCGAGCGTAGAATCCTGCGTCAGGCGGGCTTCCGCACCGAAGGCAGCGCCGGACAGGGTGAAATCCGCGCCGCTGTGGCCCTCCGCGGAGGAAATACGGCTACTGCCACCCATCACGGACACCCAAGCAGCGCCCTGCCCCGCATTACCGAGCAGCGTGGCATGGCGCCCACGGTTCGCAATCGTCTCCCCGAAGGCGCGGGAGGCCCCCACCACACCCCACGTACTCTGCGCCAGGGTGTCCGCCACCTTGGCGGGCAATGAGGCAAGCTCATCCGCTGCGGGGGCAGACTGCAAAAGCAGCTCCTCAGGGTTTACCACCACCTCCGTCGGCTCATCGGCAGCCTCCGCTTCCGGGGATTCAGCAGGCGGCGCCTCCTCTACAGCAGCATCTTGCACACCGGAGAGCGCTGCCAAGTTATCGGAAATATAATCCTGCCAAAGATACGGATTCAGCACCGTCAGAGTAACATACTTATTATAAACACTCAGGGTGCAACCGGCATCTTGCAGGCCCAGCATATTCAGCAATTGCTCAGAGCTGTAAGTTGCAAGGTTATGGTACTTGTAGGTGAAGAGTTTATAAGCCTTACCCACGCTGAGATTGCAGCACAGGTTCAAATCCACACTGCCGTTGAGTGTGAGCTGATTCTTAACGGCAATGGTTTGCCATTTAGCGGAGCTGAGCGTGATGGAGCCGCCGTTGAGCGTTAAATCCTTGGCCGTTATTTTGCCGTTCAGGGTAATGGCAGCCCCGCTGCCCAGTGTGAGGGCACCCTTGGACGTGAGCGATTGCGCCTTATTCTTCGTGGAGGGGTCGTAAAGCGTGAGGCTTGCGTTCTGCAAGCTCAGGCTACCGACGGACACCTTGCCGGAAATGAGCGCAGCAGCTCCGCTATGGAGATTCAGGGCACCATTCAGGCTCAGGGATGAGGCCTTTGCGCTGCTCAGCTCCACGTCCGCATCCCACACCTCCAGGGAATAAGCCTTGATGGCACCTGCAGCCAGCAGGTAAGCGCCCTTCTCCACCTCAATGGCGGAAGTTTTGGTATTCATGGCCAATCCCTTGGTGGAGGTAGTGAGCTCACCCTGCACGGATAAGCCCGCCGTGGTCACTTTGCCGGTGGAAGCAAGCGCTACCTCCCCCGCCACCACTGTGGTGCCGTTGCCGTACAGAGAGCCACTCACAGTACCGGAGCACAGCGTGGCTGACTCATACACATTGAGGGAGGAGCCCTTCAGCAAATCGCCCTGCTGCAAGGTGAAAGCACCGAGGTACTTCTTACCGCCCTTAACCACAGCACTCCCCTGCAGCTCAATGTCATTGGTCACCGCCTTGCTCGCCAAATCCAACACGCCGCCATGCACGTAAATATCCCCACGGCCGAAGGATGTCACCCCCTTCGCCGTGAGTGTGCCGGCATAAAGGTGCGAATCACCGTACCAATTCAAGTTACCATCATTAAGGGTGAACTTGCCTTTGCCGTATTTGCTGAGCGTGGCACTGCCCGCAATCTCACCGGAGTAAAGGCCTGTTTTCTTATTGTAAGATGTTTTGAATGAGGCGGTTTTGTCATTGGCAACGGCAATGGAACCAGGGCGTACCTGCCCGGAGATGCTGATAGTGCCGGCGGTAAAGGTCACGTGATCACCCGCAAAGAAGGCAGAGCCGGCAGCGCCGTCATTCCACAGCGTGGTGTGCCCCTCCGCCCATACGGTTTTCTTGCCGCCGAGCCATATAAGGGAGCCGGCACTCTCCACCACACGCAGGGTAAGCGCGCCCGTGCCCGCCGTCAGCTCGTATGCCAAGCGGGGCGAACCGGTGGAGGGTAAGGTGAGCAAATCAACATCACCCGCAAAGGCACCATAATACACCAAGGTATACTCCTTACCCAGCTCATACCCGCTCAGGCTCAGTGAAGAAAGCGAGTTCACCGCAAAAGTTCCCGATACGGATAACGCAGCACCGCCCAGCACCAACTCACCCCCGTTGAGGGTGAGGTTGCCCTGCACGCTGCCACCGGCTGCCGTCAGCGTATCCCCGGCATCCAGAATCATGCCGGCGGAGGTTTTGAGCACCGAGCCGGAGCACAGCTCGATAGCGCCCTCCGTACCGTTCCCCAGCAAGGTGACAGCCCCCTGTACGGAAAGCAAGCCCTTGTGCCCGGTGGCGGATATACTGCCGCCCTTGGCAATAATGGAGTTCTTCACCGCGTAGTCACCGAGGTTCAGCGTGCCGCCGTTCACCGTTACGGCACCGGTGCCCAAAGCCGTTGCGGAACCCGCCTGCAGCACACCGGCATGCAGCACCGTGCCACCCGTGTAGCCATTGTTACCGCCGAGGTACAGTGTACCCGCGCCGGATTTCGCAAGACTCATCCCCCCTTGCAGTGAGGATGCAGCATCCTCAGGCACAAGCTCTACCGTACCGGAGCTATTGCTCACGGTCACGGCAGCGGGGCGCAACGCTCCGCGAAAACGCACCTTACCGGCTTTATTGAAGAGCACGCTATCGCCGTTGTAATAATTCAAATCCACCGTGGTACCGGCTGCACTCCAAGCGGAGGACTCCTCCCCGCAGGTGCTTGCCCACAGCGTACCGCTGCCGGTCCACGTCAGCGTGGTAAAATCACGATCCAAGGGGGCATCCACACCGGTGCTGTGCTCATACACCAAAATGTACATTTTCTCACCACCCACGGTTTCATTTATCCAACGGTATGCATCACTCGGAGAATTAGTCAGGTTGATGTCACCCGACCACGTAAGCTCATCATCATAGGCAAACAAATAGTAAAGCCCGTTGCTGAGCGTCTGAGCATCATACTGCAGGGTGAGGGAACCCAAGCTGAACGTCCCGGAGGCGGAGCTACCCAGCATACTGAGCATCACCTCCTTACGGCAGGAGCCATCCAAGCGGAACACCCATTCCGAGCCTTGAATGGACTGCGCCTCCAGCACATTGCAGCCGCTCACCGTAGCATGCGTGAGCGTAAGCTGCCCACCGGAGGCTTCCAAACGCGTGTTACCACTCAGCGTCAGCGCGTTAATGCTCGCCCCGCTGCGTGCACGCAGCAGTGTACCCTCCGCCAAGCTCACGGCAGAGGCGGTAAAGGCGCGCTTAATGTCCAGCACACCCTGCCGCACCGTCATCGCTCCGTTAAAGGCGCTCATATCGCCCGTAAAGCTCTGCGTACCGCTCCCGAGCTTCTCCAAGGACAGCGAGGCACCCACCGTACCGGCAAAGCTGTAAGAGCTCGCCCCGGTATCTATAGCCAAGCAGGCGGAGGCATCCGCCGTGGTGTGGTAGAAGAAGCCTTTTTCCGTCAGACACTCCGCCTGCGAATACTCACCGCTGAACAAATACACGGGGCCGTTGTCCAAGCTGCTCAGACCGCGCACGGTCACATTGCCCTTGATGCCGAGAGCGGCCGTAGCGTAATCGGTACGGTTGGGCACAGCTAGGTGCACCCGGCCATTGAGTCGCTGATTCGCCAGCTCCAGCACATTCACATGGAAGTGCACCACATTACCGTTGCTGTCGGCATTCTCTCGCCAGACGGAGGAGTTCAATACGTTGATATTACCGGTGAAGGCAGTGGTATCCGTGAGATAATAGCGCGACATCTGGTTCCACGTATCCACATCCAGGGTCAGGTTACCGCTGCCCTTCAACTGAGCGATGCTCACATTCGCACAATAGGCAAAGAAGCCATGCCCATCCGGCGTTTTGCGGATGATGGTACCCGCGCCATCAAGCGTCAACTCCGTGATGTACACGCGGTTATTGGTGCGCAGGTTCTTCCACGATTGAGGATTGGCGAAAAAGGCGTTAATCTCAAGCGTACCGGAATCCAGCGTCAGGGAGGGGATGTCCAGGCTCACTTTTTTGGAGGAAGTAGCCCCTACCGTGCAGTCCACCCCCAGTGTGAGCGTGCCCTGCACTGTCACAGAGTCCGCCAAGCGGCTGTTTAACCCGGCTGCCTCAGAGCCGACGGTGGCATGCCCCAGCACTTGCAGGCGCACGCCCTCATCAAACAGCGGGGCATTGGAGCTCAGGCTGAAGGTAACGTCTGCAGCGCTGTCCACCACCAGTTTGCCGTTCTCGTGCACCTTGCCGGAGAATGTGCCCTCCCCCTGCAGCACCAGCTCGCCGGTCTTCCATACATAATACTCAGCAGCATTCTCCGCCGGCGTGTATACGCGCGCCACGGAGTTCAGCGTATCATCATTATAACCGATGACAACAAAACCGCCATTTGTTTGCACACCGTGGCTGAGCGTGTAGCTTACGTTCTGCGTGCTATCCTCCGGGTTCAGATACAAGGCAGCCCCGGAAGCCAGGTGAAAGGAGGCATCCAGCGCGACATCACCACGCCCACGCAGCGTAAGCCCCACACCGGACGCTACATTCACGCTGCCCTTGAGCGTGGCGGGGTCATACGCCGTGTAGTACAGCACCGCACTCTGCGATTTATCAAGTGTAAGCGTTCCCCCGGCGGAAAGTGCCATGGTGGGCAGCGTCAAACGCTCACCGCTGAGTTTTAAGGTCAAAGCAGCACTGCCACCCACCTCCAAGCGAGAGGCATTCGGCATAAAATCCATACTCAGGCTTGCCGTGCCTGCCACCTGCAACAGGCCTGTATTGAGGGCGGCGTTGCCGGCATTACTGAACGCATAATGCCCGGAGGCAATGTAGACGGAGGAAGGCGCCACAGCCCCGCTGACGCTCACATTGTTTGTCACGCCCGAGCTACCGGCAAAGCGCGCCACGGAGCCATCCTTGGACTCATAATTACCTGCCCAGCGGGTAGCGCTCCACGTACCGCTGTAGTCACGCCAAGTGCTGGCATAGTAGGTCAGGGTCAAATACCGCCCATCATAGCCCAATATGCCTGAGGAGCAGCTGATGTTAGATAACTGTGAGGCATTGAACCCCGTTAAGCCCAACAGGTAATAGGTGGTGGAATCCACCAGCCCGCTGCCGCTCACCACCAAGTTCACCGCACCGTTGAAGCTCAGGCTACCACCGCCGATGGAGACACTTGCAGACCCGGTGGAGGCGGAAGTGAGCCCCAGCGACAGGGTGGAACCGGCTTGGAACACCATGGTACCGCCGTTCAATGCCACAGAGCTGTTGCCGCTGAGCATCAACGCACCGCCCAAGGTGAGCGTAGCGGTGGAGGAGGTCAGTTGCAGGGTAGAGTTGTGGAGTTTCAGCGTGGCATCTGCCTCTACTCCCACCATCCACCCCCTCAGCAAGGAGCTATTGAGCGTCATGGTGCCGGCATTCAAGCGCGTTTCCGTTGCCACCAGGCGCATGTTATTCATTTGCACCGCACCGCCGTTACCCTGGTACAAAAAGTTGACATTGATGCCACCGGAGCTCGTACCGGTACCGTTGACAGTGTAAGCCTTATCCGCATTCAGGAACTGCACGGAGTAGGGATTGAGCGTACCGTTTATCTGCACGGTGGTGCGCACCGCATCATCATTGAAGCACGCGAACTTGCAATTACCGTACCAGCTGTGGTAGTAACCGCTGAGCTCCCCGGCATCCCTGATATAGGCATCCCACCCGGTTTCCGCCGTGGGCAGCTCCGCGGTGCTCCCCGTGTCCATACTCAGCACCCCACCGGGGGCATAGCCGTTCCACCACAGGGCACGCTCCGGGTCGGAGTACTGCTCATACATCGTTTTGAGCACCTGCGGTGTTTTGATGGAGTACAGGTAATCCACGTACCAATACTCATCAGAGTATTCCCACAGCCGGGTGCAGGCGGCATCCTCATACAGCCACGGCGTGCTTTGGTTCGGGTCCAAGTAAAGCGGGAAGAGCGAATACTCAACGTCGTCAGAGTTCGTGACCCACAGCGTGCTCACCTGCCCGGCAGCATTCAGCGTGAAGCCATGCCCTGCAATGGAATGCCCGCTGCCTTCCGAACTCGACATAGAGATAGACAGCAGCTGCCCCTTAGTTGTTTGCGTATACTGCCCGTTGCTGTTTTTCTCATACCCCATCAGCGAGGTAACGGCAGCGGTCATTTCGCTGTAGCGGTTGATGGTCTTGTAGGTGTAGGCAGACGCAGTGCCGAACACATCCGCCCAATAGCCACCCTGCCCCTTGACCAACACCGTACTGTAATCCGGGCGGTCGTCGCCCTTCATGTACCAGTTCACGTATGAGCCGAAATTGTCCCCCTCGTTGGTGAAGGTATCCAGCAACGCAAGGTTTTGCTTCAGGGAAAGCGTGCCACCCGTCATCGGCAAGTACTGCTCATCATAGGTATAGCCATACAGCAGCTCGCGTGAGCCTTGGTAAAATACGCCGTAGTATGAGTTCCAATACTCCACGGCATTCATGGCAGCCTGCGCCCAGCACGTATCACCATCCCCCGACAAATTGACGAAATACCCCTGCAAGTTGGGCGCACTCGCGGGCATGCGCTCGTACAAATCTCCCAAAAAGCGGAAGCTCCCCTGCGCGTTATATTCGGCTTTCAGGTCATTGAAATAATTGCTGTACTGCACCCAGGGGAAATAATGCCCCTTGCCCGTATCATAAAAACGCTCGGAGGCCGTCACATTATCCTTGTTCACCCCATCCGTGATGTATACAACATCCGCAAAAGCCTGCAAAGTGACGGCACTCACGGCAGTCATGCATGCCATGACGGCGCGACGCAGCATTCGGTTCAGTCTCAGCTTCATAATATATCAGATATCAGTTACGTGTTACGAATGGTCTCTCCGGCGGTTTGTATACCCCTTTCCCTGTGGTAGACGCATGCTATGCCCCATTTGTTCATAACAATCGACCTCCTACCTTCACCAGACTACACCTTCCACCCGAAAAGTCAAGCACATAACGCAGCCACCCGCACCGGTTTGCGGTGCGGGTGGTGGAAAATCACATGCAGCATCAGCGGATGCAGGCTGTGGCGGCAGCGGGGAGCTTTACTCCCACTCGATGGATGCCGGGGGCTTGGTGCTGATGTCGAAGAGCACGCGGTTGATGCCCTTCACCTCGTTGAGGATGCGGTTCGAGGCCTCGCGCAGTAGGTCGTAGGGCAGCTGCACCCAGTCGGCCGTCATGGCGTCCTCAGAAACAATGGCGCGCAGGTTGGTCGCGAACTCGTAAGAGCGCTCGTCACCCTTCACACCCACGGTCTTCACGGGGATGAGGCCGGCGTATGCCTGCCAGCACTTGTCGTACCAATCCCACTTGCGCAGGGTGCCGATGAAGATGGCATCACACTCGCGGATGATGTCGAGGCGCTCCTTGGTCACCTCACCGGGGCAGCGCACGGCCAAACCGGGGCCCGGGAAGGGGTGGCGCCACAGGATGTCGTGGGAGATGCCCATGGAGGCACCGAGCTCACGCACCTCATCCTTGAAGAGGAAGGCGAGCGGCTCAATCACCTTACCCTCCTCCTGCATCTTGAGCACGCGCTCCACGCGGTTGTGGTGGGTCTTAATGACGGAGGCCTTGCTCTTGGCGTTAGAGGCACTCTCAATCACGTCCGGGTAAAGCGTACCCTGGGCAAGCATCTCCGCATCACCCACGGCGTCCCAGAACACATCGATGAAGAGGTTGCCGATGATGCGGCGCTTCTTCTCCGGAGCAGTCTCACCGGCCAGGGCTTCCAAGAAGCGGGCGGAGGCGTCCACCGTCTCAATCTTCACACCCATGCGCTCAAAGTTAGCCTGCACCTCCTTGGCCTCATCCTTACGGAGCAAGCCGTTGTCCACGAAAATGCAGCGCACATTTACACCTGCCTCGTGCAGGAGCACGGCCAGCACGGTGCTGTCCACACCGCCGGAAACACCGCAAACTACCTGCTTGTCACCCACCTTGGCGCGGATGTCCTCGATGAGCTCGCGCTTGAAGTCGCCGATGTCGAAGGCAGCGAGCTCCTTGGCGTAGGAAAGGAAGTTCTTGAGGATGGTGCGCCCCTCGTGAGAGTGCGTTACCTCCGGGTGGAACTGGATGCCGAACATGTTATCACCCCACTGCAGAGACACGGGCACGCCGTCGCTGTTGCGGGCGATGACCTTGCAGTTGTCCGCCAGGTGGTCCACCGTGTCGGAGTGGCTCATCCACACCTGGGAGGAGGGGGACATATCCGCATACAAGCCCTCGAGCTGCTCGGGGATAAGGGCGGCGGGGCCGTACTCGCGCTTGTTGCTGCTGCGCACGGTACCACCGGTCTTGATGTTGAGCAACTGCATGCCGTAGCACACACCCAAGATGGGAACGTTGAAAGACTTAAGCCACTCAAAGTCGATATCCGGGGCATCCGGCTCAGAGGTGCTGCGGGGGCCACCGGAGAGGATGATGGCACCGGGCTCCGAGATTTCCGCAAGGTCCTCCAGAGCGTAAAGTTTGGCAAGGTAGCCCAGCTCGCGCACGCGGCGCACGATGAGCTGCGTGTACTGTGAGCCATAGTCAATTACGGCAACAATGTGTTTCGGCGTCATAAAACTGATGATTTTTAACGTGTGTAACGCTTTGTGTTAGGCGCATTCTACCACATACGCGCCCTAAAGTGAAGCCTAAAATCTCATCACGCAGCAGAATCCGCCCGTAAATCAGCTATTTTTTGCTTGCAGGCAGGGGGGACTTGCGGTAGACTGTAGAAAGCACGAGAAAGGTGCACGAGTTTTATGAACAAAACACCATTTAATACCAAACAGACTGCCGCTCCGCAGAAAAAGAGCGGCAAGGGTGGCATTATTGCCGCTATTACCGCCCTGCTGGTGGCGGGCGTAGGCGCCGCCTATGTCGCTAAACCGGAATGGTTCGGCAACGCTGAGCAGCAAGCCACCACCACCGTAAACCCCAAGAGTGCCAAGGCGGACAAAGCCGGCAAAAAAGCCAAGAAAAAGAAAGGCAGCGCCTTTGACGGCATGAAGCTGGTGAGCAGCACGGATTGGAGCAACGTGGAGGGCAAGCGCAACGACTTGTCGGAGAAAATCAAGGCCGGCATGAGCGGTGATTCCGAATCCGCCGCGCAGGACTTCATCAAAGACGCCGCCAACCGCATGCTGATAGCGCAGTGGCTCATTGCCCAAGCTGAAATCGAAGCTGTGGCAGAGGAAGCCAAGCGCCGAGAAGACCGCCAAAAGAACTTGGAGAAGCTCCAAGACCAGCTCGCCAAGGCAAAAGCCGCCATCCCGGAGGGCGTAGAACCCTCCAAGCGCGCCGCTTGGGATATCGCCCAGTTGGAGAAGAAGGTGAAGCGCGCAGAGGCTGAGTGCGCTGCGGATTACACCATGGCGGACGCCGTGAAGGACAAGAAAGCAGCCACCATGATGGAGGCCATCGCGGAGGATGAGGAGTGGCTGCAGCAGTTCGCTTTCTCCGGTGAATGCTCTCGCCCGGGTGCAGCAGTAGCCATCCTCGTGAAGATTGCAGAGAAGAACGAGGACTTCTTCACCAACCGCATGGTGCGCGACATCGCCACCGCCACCGCGCTGGAGTACGCCCGCTCCGGCTGGAACCAGGAGGACGCCGTGGAGCGCGCGGACTACTACATCCGCAGCTACAAGGCCGGCCGCCTCAACAGCGTGTTCGATACTCTCCCCTTCTGGCAGCGCCGCATGGTGTGCGGCTGCAAGGGTGATAATGATTACGGCAGCATTGCCAGCTTGGAGTGGAGCTTGGAGAACGTGCACCTGCCCGCCCATGAATATCCCGGCAGCTGCTGGCGCTGCGCTTACCGTCTGAACAACATTTACGGTGACAGCATTCACGGTCCGCAGTACTACGCCCCGTGGGAGGGCACTAAGTATGACCGCAACCGTACCGCCCTTACCTACTTGGTGGGTGGTGTATGCGGCAGTCTCTCCCACTTCGGCGCCTTCTCCGCCGTGGCCAACGGCATTCCTGCCATGACGGCGGGTGAGCCCGGTCACTGCGCCTACATCGTGCTGGTGGACAAGAAGTGGACCCCCGCTTACTCCCTGACTTGGGAGCGTGGTCTGCACTGGCAGGTGTTCCGCAATGTATACACCTTCTCCTCCCTGCATGCCGCTACGGAGATGTACGCGGATGACGCCGCCACCGGCAAGACCGCCGTCTCCAACGCCCTGCGCATCGCCGGCAACATTCACCGCCAGAAGGGACAGCTGAGCCGCTCCATTGCCTGCTTTGAAGCAGCGGTAAAAGCCCAGCCCCGCAACTTCATGGCTTGGCGTGAGTGGACGGAGGCGCTCGCAGAGCACGCCCCGGACGCGCATGACAAGTGGGAGGACCTGAACACCACCCTGTGCAAGCAGCTGGTGCCCACCTACCCGGAGCTCGCCCATGAGGTGATGCAGAAGGGCCTGCTGGAGGGCATGGGCAAGGCCATGGCGAAGGACAAGAAGAAGCTGCGCAAGTGCATGCTCGACTTCTGGCGCGCCTGTGACCAGATGGGACCGGACCGCTGGCGCATCGAGCAGTTTGCGGATGCTCAGCTCAAGCAACTCGGCATCTCCGCCAAGACCCCGGCGGAGCTCTGCAGCTTCTACTCCGACATCCTGAGCAGCACCTCCGCCTCCGCCACCTACATGAACGTCATGCTCGGCTGGGGCAACAAGCTCTCCGAGGGGCTCGGTGAGCAAGACCGCGCCGCCTTCATGGAAAGCATGGTCAAGGGCATCCAGAAGGGCAAGGGCATGTCCGCTGAGGATCGCGACGCCCTGCTCGGGCCCGCCCTGCTCGCAGCGGAGAAGAACCGCGACATGAACACCTTCCAAGCCATCGGCAACATGCTGTCCGACAAGTACAAGAAACCCGCCAACGTGCTGCCCAAGCATGAGCCCTTCCCCGGCAAGCTGGCTTCACAAGGTGGCTTGGTATGGGCAAGCTCCACTTCCCAGTGGGACCAGCCCTGCAGCCACTGGGGCTTGCTGGAGCCCTGCGGCGGCACCTTCCATACCGCTAAGGATACGGATGCCTACCTCGTCGTTCAGCTGCCCCGCCAGGTGCACGTCACCGGTGTGGTGCTCATCGCTAACCCCGGCAACCTCCACCGACTCCACAACATGAAGGTGCAGGTGTCTGAGGATGGCGAGAACTGGACGGACGTCCACCAGTTCGGACCCTGCAAAGAACGCGTCATGCGTGCGGACTTGGGCGGCAAGCTGCCCGTCGCCAAATATGTGCGCATTCTGCGCCCCGGTGGTCCGGAGTTCTTCCACCTCAACGGCATTTACGTGTACGGCAACCAGGCTGCATAACCCTAACTCTTACACACAATCATGAATAAAACACATCTTTCCATACTGTTGGCAGCTGCCATGGCTACGCTGGCTCCCTTGGCTCACGCAGGGGATGCCAAGACCGCCAAGAGAGCCCCCGTGGCAAAAGCGGAGCTCAACATGGCGGAAAACTACGAAGCAGCTCAGGCAAACGTGCCGGAGGATGGCTACGTACTGGCCCTCTACGCGGAGGATTGGGACAAGTTCAGCAAGAAAACCGTCAAGTCCTTCTACAAGAACAAGGCATTCAAGCAAGAGATGGCCAACTCCGTCATCATCGAATATGCTGCACCGAACTTCTTCTCCGCCCCCACCAAGGAGAACCCGGACCTCCGTGACTGCCGCAAGGAGCGCGAGGCAAAGCTCGGTAAGTTGAAATGGACGGGTGCACACACCTACCCCGCCTTCGTGCTGTACGACAAGAACGGTCGCCACTACGCCACCGTGCTCGTGCCCCACGCCGACCGCAAGAACCCCGAGAAAATCGCCAAGCAGATTGCGGCTGCCCGCAAAGCGCTGGCAGAGCAAAATGACTTGCTCGCTCAGGCGGAAAAAGAAAGTGGCATCGCCAAGGCCAAGCTGCTGGGCAAGGCTGCTTCCTTCTCCAACATCAACCGCCCGGACAACATCGTCAAGCGAATCAAAGACGTAGACCCGGAAGACAAGTCCGGCTACATCCGCAGCCTCGACTTCAACGGGCACCACTACGCTGAGAGCACCGCCAAGACCGAGGACTGGAAGGCCACCCTCGCTGAGGTGGAAGCCAAAATTGCTGACAAGAGCTACACGGATGCCCAGCGCCAGGGGCTCTACGCCACCGCCATCGGTCTGCTGCACCGCCACGGCTCCATTGCGGACCAGAAGAAGCTCGTCAAATACCTCCGCGCCATGGAGAAGCTCGACCCGGATTCCATCCTCGGCATCTCCGCGGACCGCGCGGAAATGCTCTGGGTGAGCAACCTCAGCTATGCGGACGGATGGTCCCCCGCCGTGCTGCCCCCGGATACCAAGCCTGCCGAGGTGAATGGCCCGCTGCCCATCAAAGCGGCCGGCACCTACACCGTCACCTTCACCTACAGCCGTGGCTCTCACCAGCTCGTAGTACTCGGGGTAGAGCTCTATGACGGCGACAAAAAGGTAGCGGAAGACAAACACCGCGGCACCACCGGCATCAAGCACAACCAAAACGTCTACACGCTTGAGGTCAGCTCCGCGGTGAAGAACCCCGTGCTCAAGGTCAGCTTCGACATGGTCAAAGACCGCGACTCCTACGGTTCCATCCGTATCGAGAAGAAGTAATCCTCCACGCACCGCACACGCGCTATGCGTTTCCTCAAACACCCCCTCTGCCTCTTCTGCGCAGTGGGGGTGTTTTGTGCCTGGCTCATCTACCGCCATGCCTACGTGCCGCACACCTATGCAGCCACACAGCCCCTGCCCTTCAGCCACGCCACCCACACCGACGCCCACAAGGTGAACATGCAGTGCCAAAGCTGCCACCCCGCGGCGGATAAAGCAGCCTCCGCCGGCATGCCCGCTGCCTCCACCTGCTTGGACTGCCACCGCCACATCCTCGCGGATGACGTCCGACTGCTTCCCCTGCATGCCGCAGCGAACCCGGACTCCCCCATCTACACCGCGGAGCCCCTCCGCTGGGTGCGCCAAGCCCCCCTACCCGCCCACGTGCACTTTCACCACGCCTACCACACCCGCAAGGGCGTCAGCTGTGCAGAGTGCCACCCCACACCGGATGCCCCCACCGAGCACACCATGCAATCCTGCCTCAATTGCCACGCCAAACACGCCCTCCCCACCAACTGCGACTCCTGCCACCACTGAGCGAATGAGATAAAAAGTCGCCCTTACCGGCATATCGCAGCTTGTTCGGTCACTTGTTCGGTATCATTATCAGGGATGAGGAGAAAACGATTTTTAAGCTCATGCTGCTCACCCATCAAAAGGTTGCGAAGAAAGCGCAGGAGGAAAACGGGTGTTTTGCTGATGCCTTTTTTCGTATTGCGGTAGTTAGCGCGCACCAAAGCATTGCGGAAGTACCATGAATGTCGGGCAAAAAGGGTGTTATCCACCGCAAAGCCCATGAAGCGCAAGTATTTGATAAGCAAAACCGCCGTAGTACGAGTGTTACCCTCCGCGAAAGGATGTATTTGCCACAACGCAGCAATGAACTTACCTATATGCTCCACGGCTTGCTCCATAGAGGCTGCATCATAATCAAAAAGCAACTCCTGCTTGATATCCCACTCCAGTGATTCCTCAATAAACGGTGCCGGGGTATAGAGCACGGTATCCCCTCGCAATACCCATTCCTTTTTGATGATGTCCACCTTACGGATTTCTCCGGCAAAACGGAACACCCCTTCGAACAAGCGGCGGTGTATGTCCACCAGCGCTGCCGGTATGAGTTTGAATGCGCTCTCCCCCAGCAGCTTTGCCATGTTCACGGATACCTTATCCGCCTCTTGCTCATCAGCTTCTTGCGCTGACCTCATTTCGCGGCTCTCATAATAGTCGTGAATGAGGCGCCGGGCTTCATCTATGCTGATGTCACCCGCAATGTTTCGTTTGGCCGTTTTCAGTAGGTAAGCGGAGGGGTGCAGACCATCCACAGCCTGCAGACCTATGGCCGTCTGCCATGCCTGCAGGCGCCCCTCGCCGTCCGGTTCTCCGACCGGTATGTATGCACTGTAATCATCCATACTCCCGCCATTAATGTAGCATGTTTCCCCCACTCCCTCAAGCACAAAAACATCACCCTCCCTCACACGAAAAAATGAAACGCTCTGTTTAAGTTTTTGGTTGATTACAAACGGCTCGATAAATCGGAAGTTGAAGGGGAGATTGCGAGCCGTAGGCGAGCGGAATTCAGAGCCCCGGCAGGGGCGCCATAAAATAGCCCGGCGGTGGAGCGGCGAAGCCGCGGAACCCCGGGTAGCGTAAAAAAAGGAAATTGAGCCCGGAGCGACGGAGCGAAGCGACGCAGCGTAGGCCGACATATAATGGCGAGGACCGGAGCGAAGCGGAGCTCCGAGCCGTTGTGGGCGCGTGTTTTATCATGTTTGCGGCATTTTGAAACAATGCCGAATTCCGAGCCACGCTTTATGTCACCCCTCCGGGGTTCGCATTTGTTTTTGTGGCCTTTTCCCGGGGTTCCGCCCCTTGCGGGGCTCCACCGCCGGGCTATTATATAGCGCCCCTCCGGGGCTCAAATTTAGACTCCCGTCTTCGCTGCTGCGCAGCTACGCCGAGGCAGGCGCTAACGCTCGCAAACTCCTTTTCAACTTCCGATTTATCGAGCAGTATACTATCAACTAAAAACTTTAACAGAGCGAAAACTAAAAAACACCGGAATCGCGTAAAAACAATGAACAAAAAACTTACACAACTTGTCTTACATATAAGGGCGTACATTTTAACCATCTCTCCTCACACCATGAGCTACAGAAAACTTCTCAGACCGGGTAACATGTTATTGACCACCCTGCTCTTATCAGCAGCGGGGGTGGCTTACGGGCAAGACGCAGCAGCGGTAGAAGCACAGAGCCCACCCGGTATGCAGGCTGACAGCGTAAGCGCACCCACGGAGGAGGAGTTGGAAGCACTGGAAAGTCTACAGCAATTGATTGCAGCCGGGGGTGATATCAACCAAGAGAATGAAGAGGGACAAACGCCGCTCCTCGAAGCGATAGAGGAAAACTACACCGCATGCGTGCGGCTCTTGCTCGCCACACCGGGCATTGATGTGAACCGGGCAGATAAGTATGGCAACACGCCGCTCACCCGAGCAGCGTGGAACGGCCATGCGGAATGTGTGAGACTCTTGCTCGCAGCCCCGGGCATTGATGTGAATTTGGCGGATGAGGAAGGCAACCCTCCGCTCTACTACGCCGTGGTGAACGACCACACGGAATGCGTTCGGCTTTTGCTTGCAGCACCCGGCATTGATGTCAACAAGGCGGCTATGGATGGAAGCACGCCTCTGCGCAGGGCTGCAAAGGCCGGCCTCGTGGAATCCACACAGCTCTTACTCGCAGCTCCCGGCATTGATGTAAGCGAATGGTCACCACTTGCTCTTGCCGTTTTACGCCATGACTGTCATCTAGTAAAAGAACTTATCCTCTCCGGAACAGATGTCAACACGGCAGATTCCGAAGGGCTGACACCCCTCCACTTGGCTGCCGGGTGTGGGTACGCAGATTGCACCGGGCTCCTGCTGGCAGCACCCGGCATTGAGGTCAACTCAGCGACAGAGAGAGGAAGCACACCGCTCCACTTCGCCGCGGAGGGTGACCACGCGGAATGCGTGCAACTGTTGCTCACCGCCCCGGGCGTTAGGGTGAACCCGGTGGATGACAATGGATTCACCCCGCTCTGCTGGGCAGCCTATCTTGGCCACGCGGCATGCGTACGGCATTTGCTTGCGGCGCCGGGTTTAGAGAGCAACATAGCGGACAAGGAGGGCTGGTCAGCGCTCCACTTGGCAGCGGCGGAAGGGCATGCGGAATGCGTACGCGCGCTGCTCGCCACACCGGCCATTGAGGTCAACCAAGGAAATGAAAATGGCAACACGCCTCTGCACATGGCAGCATATCATGACCACGCGGAATGCGTACGCCTTTTGCTCACCTCCTCGGACATTAAGGTCAACCAAAGGAATAAAGACAACGAAGCGCCTCTGCACTTGGCTGCATATCAAGGCCACACGGAATGCGTACGCCTCTTGCTTACATCCACGGACATTAAGGTCGACCCAAGGAATGAAAACGGCGAAGCACCTCTGCACCTGGCAGCATATCAAGGACACCCGGAATGCATCGAGCTCTTACTCGCCACTCCGGGCGTTGATATCAACGCGCTGAATGTGGATTTCCGCACGCCCCTCCACATCGCAACCCGGCACGGCAACGCAGATTGCGTGCGGGCATTGCTCACGGCAACGGGCATTGCTCTCTCTCCGACGGATAGGAATGGCCACACGCCTCTTCACATAGCGATACAGAATGGTCACACAGAATGCGTCGAGCTCCTGCTGGCAGCCCCGGGCTTTGATGTCAATGAATTTGATGGGGAAGGCATGACGCCTCTCCTCTTGGCTGCATTGAGTAATAAGGCCGAATGCGTCAAGCTCTTACTCGCTGCTCCGGGCATCGATGTCAATCGAGCGATGGAGAATGGCGACACGCCCCTTCTCTGCGCTACCAGTGAAAACCACACGGAATGCACCAAACTCCTGCTCGCGGCACCCGGCATCGATGTTAACAAAGCGGATGTGAACGGCTACACGCCGCTCGTCTACGCAGCAATGGTCGGCAACACTGATTGCGTGGAACTCCTGCTCGCCATGCCCGGCATTGAGGTCAACAAGGCAACGCAGAAAGGCTGGACTCCGCTCCACAGCGCAGCGGTAAACGGACACGCCGATTGTGTTCGGCTTTTGCTTGCAGCCCCGGGCATTGATATCAGCGAATGGGAGCCCCTTTCTCTTGCCGTATTACAAAATGACTGTGAGCGGGTGAATGAGCTCATCCTATCCGGGGCTGACGTCAACAAGGCGGATAAGTATGGCCGCACACCGCTATATTGGGCCGCACAATACGGGTACACCGCTTGCGTTGAGCTCTTACTTGCTGCGCCCGGCATCGACGTCAACCGGGCGGATTCGGGCGGCATGACGCCTCTCCTCTGGGCAGCTGAGAACGGGCACGCCACTTGTGTAGAGCGCTTACTCGCAGCACCCGGCATTGAGGTCAATAAGATGGATTCGAATAACCAAACGCCACTCCAAATAGCAGCAGCGAATGGATACACTGAATGCGTCAAGCTCTTGATTGCCGCTCCCGGTATCGATATCCACGCGGAGAATGGGCATAATCGGTGGTCGCCTCTCCACCAGGCTGCTCTCCAAGAACACACAGAATGCATGAAGCTCTTGCTCGCCGTACCCGGTATCAGGGTCAACATGCCGGATTACCATGGATGCACGCCTCTTTACTCAGCAACATTCAGTAACAACGTGGAAGGCATCCGGCTCTTGCTCACCACGCCCGGCATTGCGGTCAATAAGGCAAATGATGATGGCCGTACACCTCTCCACATGGCGGCGGAGGAAGGGTTCGTGGATTGCCTCCGCCTCTTGCTTGCTGCCCCCGGCATTGAGGTCAACCGGACGGATAAGGATGGCAACACCCCGCTCCGAATAGCCACAGAGAAAGGCCTCACGGAGTGCGCGGAGCTCCTCCGCGCGGCGGGTGGGCATGAGTAAGGCAGAGTCAGCGAACACGCCACCACACACACAGCGTCCTTCCGTGAGCCAAAACACGGAAGGACGCTTGCATTTGAGCGCAAGGGAGGCAACCGGCAGCCCGATAAATCGGAAGTTGAAGGGGTGATTGCGAGCGGAATTCAGAGCCCTTCAGGGCGACGGACGTTAGTCAGGCGGTGGAGTGAGCGTAAGCGAACGGAACCCCTGTATAGCAACAAAAAGGAAATAGAACCCAGGGAACCTGTGGTGACATATAATGCCGAGGACCGTAGCGAAGCGAAGCTCCGAGCCGGGGTGGGCGCGTGTTTTCAAAGCATTTGTTTTGTAGTCGATACGGTAATTTAAGCCACGCATTCTGTCACCACAGGTTCCCTGGGTTCCATTTAAATTTCTTGCCCTAACAGGGGTTCCGCGGCTTCGCCGCTCCACCCCTGCCTAACGTCCGTCGCCCCGTTATCACGGGGCTTCGAATTCCGCTCGCTTGCGCTCGCAATCTGATTTTCAAATTCCGATTTATCGCGCAGTAGAGACTAATTAGAAGTTCCCTCCTATTTACCGTGATATTTTCTCCCAAAAAATAAAAAACTAATGAACAAATCTTTTTCACACCCGTCATCAATAATAACGGCACACGTTTTAACACATTCACCACACACATCATGAACTACAAAAAACTACTCAAACCGGGCAATCTCTTATTAACCACCCTGCTCTTATCCGCAAGCGGGTTGGCATACGGCCAATCCTCTGCAGCGCAACAAGCGGAAAACCAACCCTGTAGGCAGACAATCAGCGTTTATACAACCTCTCCCGAAGGACAGAAAGCGCAGAAAAGACTACAGCCATTGATTTCATCCGGCATAGATGATAACGCCAAACCGCCTCACGGGCTCGGCTCGAAAAAAGCTAAGCCGGTTCGCACGGAGCTCGTCAGCACCCACGCAGAGGAAGAAGAGTACATACCGGGCAAAAAATTGCAAAAGCTCCGCAAGCCAAAGGGCAAAAGACCCAAAAGTTATGACATCGACCTTCAGGATATCCGCAACAATGCCGCCCTATACAGCACCGTGGAGGGAGCCCGCCGCAAGCTCCGGGAAGTAGGGATTTCCAATTATGATGAAGCTATGCTCGAAGCATATGACGAGCCTGATTTATTACGTCTTTTTATTACCGCAGGGGCTGATATCAACGCTGTGAATAAGGATGGAGAAACGGTGCTCCACAAAGCGATTGAAAAGGGGTACGCAAAGAGCGTTGAGCTATTGCTGATGGTGCCGGGCATTGACATCAACAAGGTAAACCACAATAATTGGTCACCGCTCTACCTTGCAGCCGTGTACGGCTTTGAAGACTGCGTCAAGCTTTTGCTTGAGGCTCCGGGCATTGATGTCAGCGCGTGGAATCCGCTTTCTATAGCAGTGTTACAAAATGACCGCAATAAGGTAAAAACACTCCTCCAATACGGAAGCAGCGTTAACAAAGCGGACAAGTATGGCCACACGCCCCTCGACTGGGCGACATATTATGGCCGTGCAGAATGCCTCAAGCTGCTGATTGCGGTACCCGGCATCGAAATCAACAAGGCAGATAAGCACGGTAACCTGCCCCTCTGCCATGCGGCCAGGGACGGCCACACGGAGTGCGTGCGGCTTCTGTTGGGCGTTCACGGCATTGATGTGAACAAGGCGAATAAGGATGGCAAAACCCCGCTCCGAATAGCCACAGAGAAAGGCCTCACGGAGTGCGCGGAGCTCCTCCGCGCGGCGGGAGGGCATGAGTAAGGCAGAGTCAGCGAACACGCCACCACACACACAGCGTCCTTCTGTGAGCCAAAACACGGAAGGACGCTTGCATTTGAGCGCAAGGGAGGCAACCGGCAGCCCGATAAATCGGAAGTTGAAGAACAGTTTGCGAGCGACAGCGCCTGCCACGGCGTAGCTGCGCAGCAGCGAAGACGGGAGCCTAATTCGGAGCCCCGGAGGGGCGCCATAAAATAGCCCGGCGGTGGAGCGGCGAAGCCGCGGAACCCCGGGTAGCGTAAAAAAAAGAAAATTGAGCCCGGAGC
>JAEIGA010004049.1_pt1 | contig 22698 bp, 18 predicted proteins | sample 9270691 | NCBI WGS metagenome assembly JAEIGA01 (sample SAMN17057246, study PRJNA624740) | gut metagenome | biome: biome; isolation source: fecal sample | host: Bos grunniens | place: China: Xizang | collected 2019 | reverse complement strand
TCGCTTCCAAACCGCCCTGTTTCTTCAGCCATTTAAAGACTTTACCACAAATATAAATTCCGTATGCAGGAGGAGTATTATACAGGGAATCATTGTCGCTATGGGTTTTGTAACGAAGCATGGTGGGAGTACCGGGAAGTACATCCTCTGTAATCAAATCCTCGCGGATAATCACGATCACAACACCTGCAGGTCCGATATTCTTCTGAACGCCTGCGTAGATAATTCCATACTTGGTCACATCTACAGGCTCTGAAAGAATACAACTGGACATATCGGAAACCAAAACTTTACCCTTTGTGTTGGGAAGCGTTTTGAATTTGGTGCCATAGATGGTATTGTTTTCACAGATGTAAACATAATCTGCATCCTCGCTGATTGGCAAATCTGAACAGTCGGGAATATAGGAAAAAGTTGCATCTTCAGAGGTGGCTACTTTATTAGCCTTTCCGTAGATAGAAGCTTCTTGGAATGCTCTCTTTGCCCACTGACCGGTAACGATGTAATCTGCAACACCGTTTTTCATCAAATTCATGGGAACCATAGCAAACTGCTGATGTGCGCCGCCTTGCAGAAAGAGCACTTTATAATTGTCAGGAATATTCATTAATTCACGCAAATCAGCTTCCGCTTCTTTGATGATGGTCTCATAGGCTTTGCTGCGATGACTCATTTCCATCACTGACATTCCGGTGCCGTTATAATCAAGCATTTCTGCTGCTGCTTCTTTTAGAACTTCTTCAGGCAATACGGCGGGTCCTGCCGAAAAATTATATACTCTTGCCATAATTACTACCTCCAAATTTCAAATAATAGAATTAGAATAGTACAATTTATCGCTTTAGTCAACTACATCATTAAATTATTTTGAGATTTTATTTGATATCATCTCCATCGAACACTTCAGAAATAGGAGCTCCGGCAGGAACCATAGGAAACACCTTGTCATCTTCTGGAATCACACACTCAATTAACACAGGTCCATTTAAAGCAAGCGCTCTTTCAAAGGCCGGTTTCACTTCTTCCTTGGTGGTTACACGGATTGCTGTACAGCCAAGTGCCTCTGCTACCTTACAATAATCTACTTTTGTATCGAGCACTGTTTGGGAATACCGTTTGTCATAGAACAAGGTTTGCCATTGACGTACCATACCAAGCACATGGTTATTAATTACTACTTGAATAATAGGAATCTGATGTCTGCTGGCAGTTGCCAATTCATTCATATTCATACGGAAACAACCATCACCGGCTATGTTGATGCATATCTTATCCGGCTGTCCCATCTTGGCACCAATGCAGGCTCCCAATCCGTATCCCATGGTACCTAATCCACCGGAAGAAAGAAATGTGCGTGGTTTCGTATAATGATAAAACTGCGCTGCCCACATCTGATGTTGTCCAACATCAGTGGTAATAATCGCTTCTCCCTTGGTCACCTTATCTATCGTTTCAATCACATAAGGGCAGGACAATTGATCTTCCTTATATTTCAGTGGATACTTTTCCTTCAATGCTTTGATTTCGTCCATCCACAACGGATGATTTTGTTGCGATAGTTTTTGATTGATTGCCTGTAAGACCATCTTCAAATCGCCAACAACACCGATATCAGCTCTGATATTCTTATTGATCTCAGCAGCATCCACATCAATATGTATAATCTTTGCATCCTCTGCAAAGCGCTTGGGATTGCCGATTACGCGGTCAGAAAACCTTGCGCCTAATGCAATCAAGGCATCACATTTGCTTACACCTAGATTAGAAGCCTTGGTGCCGTGCATACCTATCATACCTGTATATCTATCACTGTTTCCATCAAAGCCACCTTTGCCAAGCAAGGTATCGCAAACCGGTGCATCTACCAATTCTGCAAATGTAGCCACTTCTTCATATGCACCTGATGATATGGCGCCACCGCCAAGATAAATAAAAGGCCTCTCTGATGTTTCAAGAAGTTCTACAATGCGGTCAATTTCTGCTTCTGAAAACTCTGCTTTTCTATTTGCTTCCACAGGCTTCATGGGCGTATATTCACACATATTTGCAGTGGCATCTTTGGTAATGTCCACCAATACAGGACCTGGTCTGCCGCTCTTTGCTATGACAAAAGCACTGCGGATGGTGTCCGCCAAATCTTCCACCTTCTTGACAATGTATCCATGTTTGGTGATAGGCATGGTGACGCCGGCAATATCCACTTCCTGAAAACTATCCTTTCCAAGCATAGGTAATGCCACATTTGCAGTGATGGCAACCATGGGTACTGAATCCATATATGCCGTAGCAATACCGGTCACAAGATTTGTGGCACCGGGACCGCTGGTGGCAAGGCAAACGCCAACCTTACCGGTGGCCCTTGCATAACCATCTGCCGCATGAGCAGCTCCTTGTTCGTGTGAAGTTAAAATATGACAAATTTCATCACTGTGTTTATATAAAGCATCGTAGATATTTAAAATCGCACCGCCGGGATACCCAAATACTGTATCTACCCCTTGCTCTTTCAAACATTCCACTAATATTTCAGAACCATTCAATAACATATTTCATCTCCGTATTATGGTTATTTTGTAGGCACTTCCAACACTGCACCTTTGTTGCCACTGGTGACAAGTTCACGATATCTGGACAAATATCCTGTGGTAACTTTGGGTTCTCTGGGTTGCCAATTCTTTCTTCTTTCAGCAAGTGTTTCATCAGAAACAAGTACATCCAATTTGTTGGCAGGAATATCGATACGAATCATATCGCCCTCTTCCACAAGAGCAATGGGGCCTCCTACTGCCGCCTCCGGAGATACATGCCCGATAGATGCACCTCTTGATGCACCGGAAAAACGGCCATCCGTGATCAACGCTACACTGGAACCAAGTCCCATACCTGCAATGGCTGAGGTGGGATTCAGCATTTCTCTCATTCCGGGACCGCCCTTCGGTCCTTCATAGCGGATGACAACAACATCTCCTGCAACAATCTTGCCGCCCTTAATGGCTTCAATGGCATCTTCTTCACAATCAAACACACGTGCAGGGCCTTCATGCACCAACATTTCAGGAACCACAGCAGAACGCTTTACTACGCCGCTATCAGGCGCCAAATTACCTTTTAATATTGCGATGCCTCCTGTCTCGGAATAGGGATTTTCTACAGGACGAATCACTTCGGGATTCTTATTCAGGCAATTCTTTATGTTTTCACCTATGGTTGTACCGTTCACCGTCATACAATCCAGATGTAAGAGGTTTTTCTTAGTCAGTTCATTCATGACAGCGTATACACCACCAGCTTCATTCAAATCTTCCATATAAGTAGGGCCGGCTGGTGCGAGATGGCATAGATTCGGTGTCACAGCAGAAAGTTCATTGGCCCAATCCAAATCCAAATCCACTCCTGCTTCTCTTGCGATAGCAGGCAAATGTAACATGGAATTGGTGGAGCATCCCAATGCCATATCCACTGTCAAAGCATTCATAAACGCTTCTTTTGTCATAATATCGCGGGGTTTGATGTCCTTTTCTACCAGTTCCATAATCTTCATACCGGCGTGCTTGGCAAGACGGATTCTCTCGGAATACACAGCAGGTACCGTACCATTTCCCTGCAATCCCATACCAATTGCCTCTGTCAGGCAATTCATGGAATTAGCAGTATACATTCCCGAGCAAGAACCACAGGTGGGGCAGGCCTTCTGCTCAAATTCGCACAACTTTTCCTGAGTCATCGTTCCTGCGGCCACACTTCCAACTGCCTCAAACATAGAAGACAAACTGGTCTTATGTCCATCGATGCGTCCGGCTAACATAGGTCCTCCGGAAACAAAGATTGTGGGGATATTCACTCTTGCTGCAGCCATCAATAAACCGGGAACGTTTTTATCACAGTTGGGAATACAAACCAGGCCGTCAAATCCATGAGCCAGTGCCATACATTCCGTACTGTCGGCAATCAAATCTCTTGTAACCAGTGAATATTTCATTCCAATATGTCCCATTGCAATACCATCACAGACAGCAATCGCAGGGAAAACCACAGGCATACCGCCGGCCATTGCAACTCCAAGCTTCACAGCCTCTGTAATCTTATCTAAATTCATATGACCGGGTACAATTTCATTATACGAGCTGACAATACCAATCATGGGGCGTCTGCGTTCTTCTTCCGTATACCCCAAGGCATTAAACAAACTTCTATGCGGTGCCTGCGCATTGCCACATTTTACAGAATCACTTCTCATACACTAAACTCCTTTGAATTACTTCTTTGTACATTTCATTATGATTTCAATGTTTTATAAATCCTATCGGATCCGCTCCGCTAACAGGTCTCCCATTTGTGTACATCCAACTTTCACACAACCATCTGACATAATATCACCTGTGCGATAGCCATCTTTTAACACCTGTTTTACGGCATCTTCAATGGCGGATGCTTCTTTGTCCAAATCAAAACTATATCTCAGCATCATTGCAGCACTCAAAATGGTCGCAATAGGATTGGCTATATCTTTACCTGCGATGTCAGGCGCAGAGCCATGACTGGGCTCATATAAACCAAATTTTGTATCGTTCAGGCTGGCACTTGCCAACATACCAATAGAACCGGTCACCATACTTGCTTCATCGGACAAAATATCACCAAACATATTCTCTGTCAAAATTACATCAAACTGAGCAGGATCTTTCACAAGCTGCATTGCGCAATTGTCCACAAGCATATGTTCTAATTTGACTTCAGGATACTCCACGGCCACTTCTTCCACAACTTTCCTCCAAAGTCTGGAAGAATCCAGCACATTTGCTTTGTCTACACTGGTCACCTTTTTATTGCGCTTCATTGCGATTTCAAAGCCTTTGATGGCAATTCTGCGAATTTCATTTTCGTCATAGGTCAGTGTGTCGATTGCTTTTCTGACGCCATTCTCCTCAATGGTCTTTCTCTCGCCAAAATACAAACCGCCCGTCAATTCGCGCATAATCATCATATCAAAACCGGACTTGCTTATTTCCTCTTTCAGGGGGCAAGCATCTGCCAATTCATCATACAAAACCGCAGGCCTGAGATTTGCAAACAGATTCAGTGCCTTGCGAATGCCCAAAAGCCCTGCCTCGGGACGCAAATTCGGGGGTAATTTATACCATGGGGATGTGGTGGTATCTCCGCCGATAGATCCCATTAAAACAGCATCTGCGGCTTTTGCCTTAGCAATGGCTTCCTCCGTGAGGGGCACACCATGTACATCGATGGAAGCGCCACCCATAAGGATATCCTCAAAGCCCATTGTGTGTCCATACACTGCGCCAACTTTATGTAAAACTTTCTTAGCTTGGGTAATAATCTCAGGTCCGATTCCGTCGCCGGGAATGCATACAATATTTAATCTCATATGTCACCGCCATCTATAAAATAATTTCCCTTAATAATACCTTAAAATCCATAATATATCAAGATTATCTCTCTAAAATTATACCAAAAAAGGAAATGTCAACCAGACACTTCCTTTTTGATTCGTTTACAAGATTATTAGTTGTTGGTAGGCTTCTCCACACTACTGATTGCTGCCTTGGACATAGGAATACGGCAGTTCTTATTGTTGCCGAACTCAACAATAACAGTATCATCAGCAATATCAATTACAATTCCGTAAAATCCGGAGGTTGTCATAACGCAATCTCCTGCTTCCAAAGATGCAAGCATTGCAGCAACTCTTTTCTTTTCCTTGTTCTGTGGTCTGATAAAGAAAAACCACATTGCGCCAAACAAAAGTGCATAAATCAAAATCATCGGCATCAAAGCCGCTCCACCCATATCACCTGTAGGTGCGGGTGCTGTCATTAAAATTCCCATACTTTCCTCCATTTCAAGATATGTCTGTCCATATCAACTATTTTCTATTCTAATTTAGAATTGTACACAAAATATCATTCTAGTTCAAGTCTTTTTATGTTAATTTAAGAATTCTGCATGCCGGATAGTTTATTCTTCTTGTATTCTGCAAATTCTCCCTTTTCTATAGCATCTCTGATCTCTTCCATCATGGTGTTGTAGAAATACAAATTGTGAAGCACGCAAAGCCGCATTCCTAGCATTTCCTTTGCCTTTAACAAATGTCGGATGTATGCTCTGGAATATCGTTTGCAGGCAGGGCACTGACAACCTTCTTCAATGGGGCGCTCATCCAACTCATACTGTGCATTAAATAAATTAATCTTTCCCTGATTCGTATATAAATGTCCATGCCTTCCATTTCGGGAGGGATATACGCAGTCAAAGAAATCCACTCCACGCTCCACCGCTTCTAAAATATTGGCAGGAGTACCTACTCCCATAAGATATTTCGGCTTTTGATCGGGAAGATACGGAATCACATCATCCAAAATCTGATACATTTCCTGATGTGTTTCCCCCACAGCAAGTCCACCCACTGCATAACCATCCAAGTCAAACTCGGAAATCCTTTTTGCATGTTCTATTCTGATATCAGAAAAAATAGCACCCTGATTAATACCAAATAACATCTGATTTGGATTGACCGTGTCTTCCAAACTGTTCAGGCGTTGCATTTCCTTCTTGCATCTTTCCAGCCATCTGGTGGTCCGTTCCACAGAATCCTGTACATATTTCCTATCTGCTTTGCTGGGCGCACATTCATCGAAAGCCATGGCAATGGTAGAACCAAGATTGGATTGTATCTGCATACTCTCTTCCGGACCCATAAATATTTTTCTACCGTCGATGTGGGAATTAAAATAAACCCCCTCTTCTTTAATTTTACGAAGCCCAGACAGTGAAAAAACCTGAAATCCACCGGAATCTGTCAAAATAGGTTTGTCCCATGACATAAATTTATGTAAACCACCCAATTGCTTTATGATTTTATCTCCGGGACGGACATGTAAATGATAGGTATTGGAAAGTTCCACCTGTGTTTTAATCTGTTCCAAATCAGACGTTGCCACGGCCCCCTTTATGGCTGCCACAGTACCGACATTCATAAATACAGGCGTTTGAATTGTACCATGTACGGTTTTAAACTCCCCTCTGCGTGCCAAACCGTCTTGTTTTAATACTCGAAACATATGGTATCCTCTCATTGATAAAATTTATAAATATCCTCGATTTTAGAGGACATATTAATCAAAAGTGCATCCAATACGGTGATAGCTGTCATGCACTCCATGACCACCACTGCACGGGGCACAATCACAGGATCATGCCTGCCCTGGATTACAATGGCAATGTTTCCTTCTTCCTTGTGCACGGTTGCCTGCTCTTGGGAAATGGAAGGTGTAGGTTTCACATGTGCCCGAATCCGAATCGGGCTGCCGTCGCTCATACCTCCAAGGATACCCCCGGCGCGATTAGTTTGTTTCACGATTTCGCCTTTGTCCAATACAAAAGAATCATTGTTCTCACTGCCCTTGGCTTTGGACGCTAATACACCATCCCCGATTTCCACTGCTTTCACAGCCCCGATGGACATGATGGCTTTAGAAAGGTCTGCATCCAATTTATCAAAAACCGGATTGCCGATTCCTGCCGGAAGTCCTTCCACCACACATTCCATCACGCCACCGATGGAATCTTGGTGCGCTTTTAAATCCTTCATGTACTCTAATACCTTTTGGTCTGCTTCCTTATCAGGCATAGCAGACAGAGTAGACGCAATTGCATCTTTGCAAAAATTCTCTTCATCTATTTCAATGGGACCGATGGATCTTGTATATGCATAGACATCAACTCCTAAGGTTTTCAAAACCTTTTGTGCCACGGCACCTGCCGCCACCCGTCCAATGGTCTCGCGACCGGAAGAACGCCCGCCACCGCGATAATCCCGGATTCCATATTTTGCATCATAGGTATAGTCTGCATGTCCCGGACGATACACCTTTTCTAAAGCAGAATAATCCTTTGAGTGTTGATCCTCATTTTTCACCACAATGGAAATAGGACAGCCGGTGGTAACCCCCTCAAACACACCGGATAGGATCTCCACCTTGTCCCCCTCTTTTCTTGCAGTGGCCAAAGGATTGTTCCCGGGTTTTCTTCTGTCCATAAACAATTGAATATCTGCTTCCTCCAAAGGCACACCTGCAGGGCAACCGTCAATGACAACACCAAGTGCCTTTCCATGGGATTCACCCCATGTGGTTATTCTGAAAATTGTTCCGAATGTAGAACCTGCCATCTTGATCTCTCCTTAAATCATATGAAGGACCAGACACACATGCACCTGGTCCATATAAACTATAGTTTATGAATAATAATACAATTGGGAACCTGAACATCCAGGAAGGGCCCATTTAATACAATTGTCTTTTTCTCGGGCTCCACGCGAAAGAATGTCATATCATTAGATTCATGGTTTAAGGAAACAAGAAACTTGTTATTGGGGAAAATTGCAACATCTTTAGGATATTCTCCGCTGATAGGTAAACAGAACATTTGCTCTAACATTCCTGTTTCTTCCTCTGCCCGATACATAACCACTGAATTATCTCCGGCATTGGAACTTAACAAATACTGATAATCATCAGAAAAGGTCAATGCACTGGCAGCATTCAAACTACCTCTCTCCCTTTTGCAGGTGTCAATGGTTTGAATTTTTTCAAAAGAAGGCTGCTGTTTCACCTCTGAATAACGGTACACATCAATATAGCATTTAAACTCATGCACGATATAGATATATTTGCCATTCTTTGATATCTTGATATGTCTGGGCGCAGATTCTAGTTCACTGCGGATCACATCTACAAGTTTTACTTTGCCGGTAACAAGGTCCAAACTGTATACATTCACATGGTCCATACCCTGGTCTGCCACCAGCAAATATTTATTATCATGGGTCATTCTGGCACATGTGATATGGGGTCTGAAATTACGTTCCGCAATACTGCCAAGTCCTTTGTGTACGATCTGGTCTGTAATTTCACCCAAAGAACCATCTTCATGGATGCGCAAAACAGTCAGTTTGCCATCGTGATAGCTTCCCACAAACAGATAGCGGTCGGTATAATCCGTTGAAAGGTAGCAACCTCTCATTCCGTTGATGTCAGCATGATTAATTTTTTCCAAATCACCATCGGGCAAAATCAAATATGCTTCAACACCCAAATCTGTGATGGAATAAAGATACTTTTTATTCTTTGAAATAGTAACATAGGAAGAATTCGAAACTTCAATTCGTCTCTTTTCTTCGAATCGCCCATTCTTCATATCCACATCATATATCCGGATACCTGTGTTATCTTCCTGTGTATAAGAAGACACATATGCTACATATTTTTCCTTGGCCACAAAAGCCTCCTTCCCAAGTCTGGCGACTTGCCCATTACTATCTTTAATATAGCACAAAACCCAAGCAATTAAAACATCATTTTCACATTATTCTGCATTGCTGGCTGCAATCTTTACCTTACTCCACAGATTTCCAATGATCTTTTTGGTATCTAAGTTAAAATGAAAAATCTCGTCATTAGAATTGCCCATACGGGGAATATATGCTTCAATCCCCTCATAATCTCCTCCTGAAGCATACATGTCTTCCTTGGCCTGAAGGTTGGGGGATGTATATCCCACATAGGCGGAATTATCATATGCATGCTGATAGGTAGATATATAATTCATAAAAGCATATGCAAGGGGCACATTTTCTGCATTTTGGGGTATCACCATGGAATCATACCAGCGATTGGTGCCTTCCTCAGGCAAATAGAAACCTACATTTTCATTTTCACTGACAATATATGTGGCATCTCCGGAATACACCAGCCCTAAAGCCTTTCTTGCCTGTGCCATATTATCAATAATTTCATCGGTGACAATCTCCGGCTCCATGGTTTGCACGCAGGTGACTAACCATTCATATGCCGCCTTCAATTCTTCTTCAGACTCAGTATTCATAGAATACCCCAGATTCTTCAACGCCATCATAAATGCGTCTCTTTCCGAATCATATAGATAAATATCGCCTTTGTATTTTTGATTTAAAAAGACCGCATATCCTTGTGTCTCCAAATCTTCCACAGACACCTTCGTCTTGTCATATACAATACCTACCGTTCCCCAAAAATATGGTACGGAGTATGTATTATCATAATCATATCCCTGATGCAAAACTGCAGGGTCCAGCACATCCATACAGGTCAATTGGGAATGGTCCAGCTCCTGAAGATATCCTTCCGATATCAATCGTTCAATCATATAATCACTGGGGATTAATATGTCAAAGGATTCACCATTTGCAACCTTAATATACATCTGTTCATTGGAGTCAAAATTTTCCATGATGACGGTGGCACCTGTTACCTCTTCGAAGGATTCTACCACTTCTTCATTGATGTATTCTCCGGGCAAATAAAGATATAACTCCTGACCATAAAAGGGATATTGCTGACTATCTTTATTTGTGCCTAAAATCACAAAAGCAATCACACCGGAAAGCACACAGGCAGTGCACAGGGCAGGTACCCATAAAGGACGGCGTTTCTTCTCGCTTTGCTGACGTTTTGCAAGAACAGAAGGAATTATATTGATGACAAGCAAAGCAATGGTGATAATGACAACCACAAGCGTAGATACTGCATTGATACTTGGATTCACTCTCTTGCTCATGGTATATACCATAATACTTAGGTTCTTTACTCCCCCGCCGGTGACAAAATAAGAAATAATAAAGTCATCCACGGACATGGTAAATGCAATCAATGCACCGGAAAGAATACCCGGAGCAATCTGGGGCACAATCACTTTGGTCAGTGCCTGCAACGGGGTTGCTCCCAAATCTAAAGCTGCATCTGCTAAATTCGGATCTAGGGAGCGCACTTTGGGCATCACCGATAAAATCACATAGGGGATACAAAAAGCAATATGCGCCAGCAACATTGTCACATATCCCTTCTCCACCTTAAATGTGATAAACAAAAGCATAAATCCGATAGCTGTCACGATTTCAGGATTCATAATAGGCAAATTGTCTACCTGCTCCATAATATCCCTAACAATCTTTTTGGATTTACTCAAACCAATTGCTGCAATGGTACCCGCAACAGTGGATATCAAGGTGGCCAAAAGCGCTACGCTAAAGGTCGTATATAAGGCACTCATCATATCTCGGGATTTCAGCATATGCTCGTACCATCGCAAAGAAAACCCGGTAAATGATGTCAAAGATTTCCCTTCATTGAAGGAAAATACAATCATATATACAATTGGAAGATAGAAAAATATGATCAATAATGTCATCAATATTTTCCCGAAGATGCGTTTATCCTTCTTCATTTGTTACCTTCTTCCCCTTTCCACCTTCGTTCTTCAATTCTACATTTCGAACCGCCATCATCAAGAGCATCATAATGATCGCCATAATCATAGATATGGCGCTACCAAAATTCCACTCTCCCACTGTAATAAACTGATTCTCAATCAGATTACCAATCAGGAAGTACTGTCCGCCTCCCAAGAGTTTAGGGATAAAAAAGGAACTCACCGCAGGCAAAAACACCAAAGTAATACCATTGATAATCCCCGGAACAGAAAGAGGCAAAATCACACGAACAAAAGTCTGTACCTGATTTCCACCCAAATCAGCACTTGCTTCCAACAAAGAATTATCCATTTTGCATAAGGAAGTATTAATCTGCAGTATCATAAAAGGCAGAAAATTGTAAATCATACCAATTAAGACAGAGGCCTCCGTATAAAGGATATCCACTTCTCCTAAACCCCAAAAACCGAGAATCATCGAGAAAAGCCCATCGGGACTGAGAAGTCCAATCCAAGCGTAGGTACGGACCAACATATTAATCCACATCGGAATCGTAACCATCAAAACAAGGGTATTTTGTACTTTCTCTTCACTTTTTGCAATAAAATACGCCAAAGGATAACCTAACAACAAACAAATTAAAGTTGTTTTTAAAGCAATCCATAGAGAACGCCAAAGCACGATCAAAAAATCAGGGTCCGTAAAAAACTTTTTATAATGATCCAACGTAAAAGAAAAAGAGACAATACTGTTCCCCTGCTCGGTAAACGAATACATTGCAATCAATAACATCGGGAAAATCAGCATCATTGCCGCCCATGCAATATATGGAATTGCTAAATTCGAAAACTTTTTCATTTAGTACGCCTTTCTTGACATAACATGAATATCTTCAGGGAAAAAATTAAGCCCTACTTCTTTGCCAACTTCTGTAAAATCTGTGGTGTGAATCTTAAATTCACGTCCTGTGGTCCAAAATGTAATTTTGTACACTTTTCCTTCTTTGATTTTTTCCGGGTCAAAATCATAATCCACACTGATATCTACACTTTGATTTTCATCGCTTAATTTCCAACCCTGTGCATTGGCCCAGGTCTTAATGTCGGTATCCAGAGTCTGAGACTCTAAAATCTCATCTACACTTTTTACAAAGTTAAATGCCATAATACCTTCTCCCGCCTTCTCGTTCTTTACAAAAGGCTGGTTGACTACAGAAATAATGCGTTCCACCGTGGTTCCCTTAGGAGTGGAAAATTTTACAGGATATTGTCCGATTTCAGGCAATACTTCACATTCAATATTAGCAATGGATATGTATTCATCGGTCTCTGTATCCCATGCCATGGCATTGGAACGGGCAATGATTTCTTTCTCATCCAACGCCCCAACATCTTCCACGTCCACATAGAAATTATTGGCATTAATTTTTTCTGTGCCGTCTGCAGAAGTTTCTTCCAAACTGCGAATCACGTTCATATTGACTGTAACTTTGGTTCCGGGCACGGTTTCAACGATAATCTCATAATGTACACCCTTAAACAAGACACTTAACACTTCCCCTGTCATCTTGCCCTGTTCCACAGGCACAATATCAATATCCTCCGGACGGATTACCACATCCACAGGTTCATTTTCTTTGAAGCCATAGTCGACACATTCAAATACCTTGTCGTCAAAACGGACTTTATAATCATCCAGCATAATGCCGGGCAAAATATTGCTTTCCCCAATAAAATTCGCAACATAAGTATTTGCAGGCTCATTGTAAATCTCTTCCGGTGTACCAATCTGTTGAATTTCGCCTTTATTCATTACAACAATTTTATCAGACATAGTCAATGCTTCTTCCTGATCATGGGTAACAAAAATAAAGGTAATGCCGACTTCCTGCTGAATTCTCTTCAACTCATACTGCATTTCCTTGCGCAGTTTCAAATCCAATGCTGCCAAAGGCTCGTCCAACAATAACACTTTCGGTTCATTTACCAAGGCTCTGGCAATTGCAACACGCTGCTGCTGACCGCCGGAAAGCAAGGTAATATTTTTATTTTCAAATCCTTCCATACTAATCAGCTTCAGCATCTTCATCACCTTCTGGTCGATGACGTCCTTACTGAGTTTCTTAATCTTTAAACCAAAGGCAATATTTTCATATACACTCAGATGAGGAAACAAAGCATATTTTTGAAAGACAGTATTTAATTCACGTTCATAGGGCGGTTTGTCGCTGATTTCCTGCCCGTCAAAAATAACGCTCCCTTCGTCTGCTTTTAAAAAACCGCCTAAAATACGTAGCAAAGTGGTTTTTCCGCATCCGCTGGGACCTAAGAGAGTAACAAATTCATTTTCATAAATATCAAGATTCACACCCTTCAGTGTAATCTGTTTGTCAAAGCTTTTTGTGATATTACGAAATTCAATAATTTTCTTGCGTTCCATGGGCATACCTCCGGGAAATCATATGTATGATAATTATAAAACATATCTATGTCATTTTTGCAATATTTTTGTAAAAAAAAGACCATCAACCTTCATAGGGATGGCCTTTTTATCACTGTAATTAATTACAATTACAACCTGAAGTATGTTCCTGCCATGCAGGTGGGGTCAATTTACATTCATCCACCTCGTTGCAGCGATTATTGTTTTCAAAAAAAATCGGCTGACGGGGTTGAATTAAATTATTATCGCAGGCATGTGAGTGGTGATGACAGTTGTGGTGATTATGATCATGGCAAACTTGATTACACTGATTGCCATACTGATTCCCACAGCAACAATTCCCCAACAATAACAGAAGCCAGATATAGTTCATACCTTACTCCTTAATTCTCTTTGATTTACTATATGCCACCCGGTTGTAAATGTTCCATTCTCGTTTTATGAATTATGTTTCACCAACTCTTTTTTGATAATTTTAAAAGTTTCCTTTTCCCCTTTTTCTGCCAACATCTCAAGATACGTTTCTAATACTTCTTTTGTAGTTTCATGCATCAGTGTACTGTCATTGGTGCTGTTCCTATAATAATCAATGGGACTGGCATCTGTATAGTTTTTGCCCCGATATACCTTGCATGCGGCAATTCTATCCATCAGCATCTCCGCCAAATACCGTTTGGGCATGGGGCAGGTAACCACATCTCCCCGTTTATAATCAATCCAATATTCATAGTGATGCTTATTTCGCCCTTTATGATGTAACCAAGCAGGCGAAAATCCGATATCATCTCTCTGGGCAGCATTGGGACTGCGCATTCCCTGAAAGTATTTCACCCCAACCATAAATTCTACAGGGCTGTATTTGGAAAGATCATGGATCAGTCCCTGCCAATATAGTCCAATACGAAAGCATCCCTGTGCAACTAAAATTTTATGGTATGTAATTGTTTTAAAATGAAGCCAAGCATTTCGAAGCATTTTCTATTCAACCTCTTTACGAATTTCCTTAATTTTATTATAATGAATACATAAAAAATTACAAGACAACATTCCAAAAAATCATAATAAATCTTGATACAAATGACCTGTCGGAAAGGAACCCTCTATGAAAAAGAAATCCTTACTTCTTACCCTGATGATTACTCTGTTGGGAGTCGTTATGGCTGCCACTGTGCTATTTACCCATACCGCCAGCCAGGGAACCTTTTCTCCTTTTTGGGCAGTTCCTACGGAAAGTCCCACCCCCACGCCGATGCCCACAGCGGAGCCTACGCCCACACCTTTTATGGAGTACGATATTAACCTGCTTGCGCTGGGCGATAATTTGATGCATTTAGGTGTTATCAATACAGGCCGGGAAGAAGACGGCACCTACGATTATAGTTTTTTATTTGAAAATATCAGACCCTTCTTAGATTTAGCAGAAATAAATGTGATTAATCAAGAGACTATTTTAGGCGGAAATCACTTGGGATTTTCCGGTTATCCCGCTTTTAACTCTCCCACGGAAGTGGGCGATGCCATTGCCGCAGCCGGGTTCAATGTGGTGTTGCACGGCTCCAACCACGCCACAGACAAAGGGTTGGAAGGACTAAATAACTGTCTTGCCTTTTGGGAAGAAAATTATCCCGATATTTTGATATGCGGTATTGAAGAGGACCTTTCCGCAGATACAGAGATTATCTTAGGACCCGAAATTCCACTCTTAGAAATAGAAGGCAAAACCTTTGCATTTTTAAATTACACCTATAGTAATAATCATGGCACCTTGGCAAAGGAATATCACGGCCGATTAAAGATGCTTTGTAATGTGAATCCCGATACCGGAGCCATGGATTTTACCAGCCTAAACCCTCAAGTATTAGAAGAAATCGCAGCTGCCCGTGAAATTGCGGATGTGGTCGTAGTATTACCTCATTGGGGCACAGAGTATCAGCCCAAACAATCCGCATACCAAACCAAATTTGCCCAACAGATTGCAGATGCGGGTGCAGATTTAATTGTCGGAACCCATCCCCATGTTCCACAGCCTATAGAATGGATCACTTCTCAGGACGGACGCCAAGTACTTTGTTACTACTCTCTGGGTAACTATGTATCCACACAAAAACAGGCGTTAACCATGTTAGAAGGTTTGGCGTGGGTTACCTTCCATGTGACAGAAACTGATATTTACATTGAGGAAACCAAAACCGGTGTAGTCCCTTTGGTTTGTCATTACAAATATGGTCCGGTTAGGGTTGAAAACATCTACCTGCTGGAAGAATATACCGAAGAAATGGCGAGCCGGCATGGTATATGGCAATACGGGGAAGTACCGCTACATTTAAGTGATTTACAGCAAAACAGCGAAACCATATTTGGCGATTGGGTGCTAGACTCTTGCAAAATTCTGGAAGAATAAGTATAATACTATATAGGCATTTGCCAAAAGGAGGTTTCCCGATTTATGAGAAAAGACTACGAAGATGAAGAAATGACTGTAGAATTAGAATTGGAAGATGGTACATTTGTTAACTGTGCAATCATTACAATCATTCCCGTTCGCGATAAAGATTACATTGTTCTTCTTCCTTTGGATGAACAAGGAGAAAATGAAGATGGCGAGGTATGGTTTTACAGATATAGTGAAAACCCCGACGACCCCAACGAAGAACCGGTGCTTGACTATATCGACGATGACGACGAATATGAAGCTGTTGCAGATGCTTTTGATGAGTACCTGGACAATTGTGAATTCGACGAGTTGGTTGAGGAATAAACGCCGTTAAATAGTTAGAAATTTGCCTGGGACTTTTTGACGTTCCCTTCAATGTCAAAAGTTCCAGGCATTTTTTTGCCCTGGTCACTGCCACATAAAAGATACGCCGTTCCTCTTCTGTTTCTTCTGTCTTTCTCTCCCATCCATAGGGGAACACCCCTTCATTACAATTTGGAATGAAAACCGTGTCAAATTCCAATCCTTTGGCTCCATGCACAGTCAATAAAGAGCATAAATCATTTATCTCTTTATAAAAGTTGATAAATTTTTGCAAATGACGATTGGTGCGAAACAACACCGCACAACTGTGTCCCTGCTTTAATTTTTCTTGGATTCGTTCCACCAAATAAGCATTTTGTTGGCTTTCATGAAGGAATTGTTTACAGACCACCGAACCTTTTTCTTGGGTTTGCTTTTGTGCCTGTAGTTTTTTGGGTATTCTGTTATGATTTTCCTGTATCAAACGTAACGACCCTACGACAATGTCTTTTTCGCTTCGATAATTGTATCTAAGCTGGATTTGTTTTGCGTTAAAATCTTCCAAAAAAGAAGTCATAATATCAGGAGCGGCACCTCGAAAGCCGTAGATGGCCTGATCGTCATCTCCCACTACAAATGTATTGCAGAATTTGCCGGACAGCAATTTCAAAATCTCATATTGCACAGGATTGATATCTTGAAATTCATCCACAAGGATATAGGGATATTGATGTTGTAATCTCTCACGCTCATTAGGATTGTCCCGTAAAAAAACAAAGCAGTGATATTGCATATCATCAAAATCCACTTTCCCTGATTGATATCTCATTTTTTCATAAGTGTCGAATATTGCAGGAAACACATCCCTATATTCTTGGTCGAAACGAAGGCATGCCCCTTCCATATCAAGACTGTTTTTATAATACTCCATCGCTTGCAGAAAAGAATGTGCAACTTCATTTCTACGGCTTTCTGCGGAAAAATCATCCAGAAATAATGGCAATACAGACAATATGATATTGAGTTTTTCAAGACTTGTTAAAATTGAATTCTTTGGTATCAGGTGGTGTTGTATCAGAATATGATAAAAGAATGAATGGAACGTCCCGATAAACAGGTCCTTCACATCATGTGTACAGAACGATTGAAAACGGGCACGCATGGTTTGTGCTGCCTCGTTTGTATAGGTAATCATTAGAATATTGGAAGGTGAAATGCCCTTTTGAAGAAGGAAAAGAATCCGGTGAATCAAAGTAAATGTTTTGCCGGAGCCCGGGCCCGCTATCACAAGTAACGGGCCCTCTCCGTGCAACACAGCTTTTCGCTGATATCTGTCAAGTTGCCGATAATCAAGCATTCTCTAACAGCTCAATTCCTATTTTGATTCTTCGAATGGTTTCTTCTTTTCCTAACACTTCCAAAATTTCCGTGGCACCGGCAGGTGTCATTTGCTTACCGCTGGCTGCAGTTCGAATAGGCCACATCACATAGCCATTCTTATATTCTTTCTCTTGAATATACGCAAGCAACATCTGATATAGCGCATCATTGCCGTAATCCTCCTGGGCTTCCAGCAAAGGCAATACCTCTTTCAATACAGACAACGAGGTTTCAGTGGTAGTTTTCATTTTCTTATGTGTGTACATTTCCACGTTGTACTCAGGAAGTTCCTGGAAGAAATCAATATGCTCCGCAATATCAGGCAGTACTTCGATTCTGGTCTTTACCATCGCTGCAATTTTCTTCAGATCCAACTCCTTCGTAATGACATTTTTGATAAAGGGCTCTGCCATCTCATAGAAGGTGTCAAAATCCATTGCTTTGATATATTCACCATTCATCCAGCGAAGTTTTACCATATCGAAAACTGCAGGGGATTTACTGATACGATGATAATCAAACTTTTCAATCAGTTCATCTAAAGTGAAAATCTCACAGTTATCTTCTGGACTCCAACCCAAAAGTGCAATATAGTTCACAATGGCTTCTGTAACAAATCCTTGTTCCAAAAGATCTTCAAAAGAAGAATGTCCGCTTCTCTTAGACAATTTTTTATGATTCTCGTCGGTAATCAAAGGCAAATGCACATACACCGGAACATCCCAACCAAACGCTTCATACAAGCGCACATATTTCGGGGAAGAAGAAAGATATTCATTTCCTCGCACCACATGGGTAATGTTCATGGTATGATCGTCTACTACATTGGCAAAATTATAGGTAGGATAACCATCAGATTTAATCAAAATCATGTCATCTAATTCTGCATTTTCTACAGTAATATCGCCGTATAATTCATCATGAAAGGTAGTAGTACCTTCCGCAGGGTTATTCTGACGGATAACAAAAGGAATGCCGGCCGCAAGGTTTGCCTGCACTTCTTCGGGACTCAAATGAAGACAATGCTTATCATATACTGTGATTTCCTTACCTTCCACCACTTCTGTCTTCAGCGTGGCAAGTCTTTCTTTATCACAGAAACAATAGTATGCCTCTCCCTTTTCAATCAATTCCTTGGCATATTTCATATAAATGCCGGTCTTCATTCTCTCGCTCTGTACATAAGGACCATATCCGCCATCCTTATCAGGACCTTCATCGTGAATCAGTCCTGTCTTCTCCATGGTACGATAAATAATTTCTGTGGCACCTTCTACAAATCGTTCCTGGTCTGTATCTTCAATACGAAGCATGAAATCTCCGCCGTCATGCTTGGCAATCAAAAATTCATACAGGGCAGATCGTAAGTTCCCAACATGCATTCTTCCTGTAGGGCTGGGCGCATATCTTGTTCTGATTTTCATATTTTTTCCTCTTTTCTATGGGTTCATTATTGGTTCGACATAGGCAAGTCTGTTTTCGCCTGAGCCTTGAATTTATCAACTTCCCGCTTCGCCTGGGGAATAGAAATGTTGGTTCCGGCCCCGGCGATACAACCACCCGGGCAAGCCATACCTTCAATGAGACACCCTTTCATCTTGCCTGCTTTAGCCAAAAGCAACATTTTTTTACATTCGGAAAGCCCTTCCGCATGTTCAATCTTCACTTCTGTTTCCGGATAATGCTTGCAAATATAACTCTCTATGGCCCCGGCGACACCACCGGCAACGCCATATCCACGCCCTGCGGATGAAGCATCTTCTATGGTATCCAGTGCCTGTAGTTCTTCCACCAGAATCCCCTTGGCTTCAAACATGCCCGCCAACTCTTCAAAGGTGATAACAAAATCCACATCGGACCGGACGGATTTGCGACTTGCTTCCAGTTTCTTAGATGCACAGGGTCCAATAAATACCACCTGGGCGTGGGGATGTTCCTGTTTAATCATACGGGCAGTGGCAACCATAGGCGTTAATTCATTGCTGATTTTATCAATGGTCTCAGGGAATAAACTTTTCGCCATCACAGACCAGGAGGGGCAACATGAAGTCAAGGCAAATTCCTGTTTCCCGGTGGCAACTTCATTCACATAATGCTCCGCTTCTGCAACCAGCCCTAAATCTGCCCCGATGGCCGTCTCATAGACTTGGGAAAATCCCAGTTCCTTCAGTGCCGTCTTAAACATTTCCGGTGACACTTTAGGGCCAAATTGACCAACAAATGCCGGTGCCACCTGGGCAATGATTTCTCTCCCTGACTGCATCGCGCGTATCAACTGGAAAATCTGGGATTTATCAGCGATGGCGCCGAAGGGACAACTCACCATACACATTCCGCAGGACACACACTGCTCAGAATCAATGCATGCTCTTCCGGATTTATCAGATTTGATGGCATTGACACCACAAGCATACATACAAGGTCTCTTTTTATTACAAATGGCATCATAGGGGCAAACCTGTTTGCATTTGCCGCATTGGATACATTTATCCTGGTCAATCACTGATTTGCCATTTACCATACGAATCGCATTTCTAGGGCAAACGCTCTGACAGGGATGGGCCACACAACCCATACAAGAATCTGTGATTTCATAAATATTCTCAGGACATGCATTGCAGGCAGACGGAATTACCTGCATCAAAGGAGGTTCATAATATTTTTCATCGATATTACTCTCCTCAAGCCCCTCTGTCAGATGTCCGGGATGGTCTCTGTTTTCAACTCTCAGACTCATACCCATGGCAAGGCGAATCTGCTCTCTGACGATTGCTCTGTCCCGATACACATTTTCCCAATATCTGGGAACATCATAGTCTACGATTTTATAAGGAAGGGCTTCCATATCATCTTTTAAATTTTCAGAGGTATATGCCAGACGGGCAACCTCTTTAAAAACTTGTCTTCTACGCTGTTTTAACGGCGTATCAATGCCTCGCATGGTGCTCATTTTCTTACTTGTCCATTTCCGTAAATTTTATATTTATATGAGGTCAGCTCTTTCAGGCCCATAGGACCTCTTGCGTGCAATTTCTGGGTACTGATGCCGATTTCTGCGCCAAAACCAAATTCGAAACCATCCGTAAATCTGGTAGAAGCATTCCAATATACGCAAGCAGAATCCACCTGATTTAGAAACTCTTCTGCGGTCTGCATATTCTCTGTCACAATACAATCCGAATGCATGGTATTGTTATGATTGATATGGGCAATGGCTTCCTCCAGGGAGTCTACCGTCTTAATTGACAAAATGTAGTCTAAATATTCTGTGGCATAGTCTTCTTCTGTGGCGGGAATCCAATTTGTCAATACTTCCCCTGCTCTGTCATCTCCACGGAGTTCTACTTTTTTCTCGGCTAAAACCGCCTCCAAGGCCGGCAAAAATGCCTCCCGTACTTCTTCGTGTACCACCAAGGACTCACAGGCATTGCAGACACCGATGCGCTGGGTTTTGGCATTATAGACAATCTGTGCCGCCATACATAGGTCTGCATCCTTATCCACATAAATATGGCAATTGCCGGTGCCTGTTTCAATGACAGGAATGGTGCTGTTTTCTACAACACTCTGAATTAACCTTGCGCTTCCTCGGGGAATGAGTAAATCCACATATTCTTTTAATCGCATAAACTCCACGGTTGTAGCCCGATTGGTATCTTCAATCAATTGAATGGCATCCGGGGAAATCTGACAATGTTCCAAAACTTCTCTAATCACTGCCACAATCTCGATATTAGAATACAAGGCGTCACTTCCGCCTTTTAGGATCACAGCATTGGAAGTCTTAAAACATAATCCAAAAGCATCCACAGTGACATTCGGTCTTGCCTCGTAAATAATTCCAATAACACCCATGGGAACTCTGACTTTGACAATCTCCAACCCATTGGGTCTGGCGGATGTTTCCATCACTTCGCCAATACAATCCGGCAACTGAGCCACCTGTAAAAGACCATCTGCCATGGCTTCTATCCTCTGGAAGTTCAGACAAAGACGATCCAACATCCCGGCGGACATACCGTTCTTACGTCCGTTTTCCATATCTTTTTCATTGGCGTGCAAAATTCTTTGGGCATTGGAAACAAGTCCCCGGGCCACATTTTTCAGCACTTCATTCTTTTTCTCAGTAGATAAATTCTGCAAATGGTATTTGGCCGTACAAGCTTTCTTGCCCATTTCATTCAACAAATTCATATTTCTTACCTCTAAAACACCCAAAGTTCTTTCACAGGAATATCATGTTCCTCAGCCGGAATCCTTGGCACTATCTGACATTGATACCCCAATCCAATTGTTTTATCCTGTAGATGAGAATACGTATCCAGGAATTTATCATAAAATCCCTTTCCGTAACCAATCCTTCTTCCTGACACATCAAATGCCACGCCGGGCACAAACACTAAAACTTCTTCTCCCGCTGTAGAATCATCAAACAATTCCTCCGCTGTGGGCTCTAAAATCCCCTGATACCCGGGTTGTAGTTCTTTTAAATCAGATACACAAAAGAAAGACATTTGCGAATCAGAAGGATCCGTAACTCTTGGCAAAAACAACTTTTTGCCGCGACGCAGTGCAAGGCTCATAAGTCTTTTAGTGGGAATTTCACTGCCGCAACCGGCAAATAACAGGATACTCTCTGCGCTTCGAAAGGCCTCCGATGTAACGACTTTCCTCACCAGCTGATATTCCGCCTTCTTCCTAAGAAGCCAACCAATTTGATCCCGCTTGGCCAACGCTTCTTGTCTAATCCTTTTCTTTTCCTGAAAACTCATGATTTTTTCCAAATTTTTCTCCAAGATTCTCTCTGGATCCATCCTCATTTTCTACGGTAATGCTATTCAACTGTCCACGAAGATTGGCTTTTACATTTTCC
>JAEIGA010004048.1_pt1 | contig 22699 bp, 18 predicted proteins | sample 9270691 | NCBI WGS metagenome assembly JAEIGA01 (sample SAMN17057246, study PRJNA624740) | gut metagenome | biome: biome; isolation source: fecal sample | host: Bos grunniens | place: China: Xizang | collected 2019 | reverse complement strand
GAGTATGTTGTAGTAATCACCCATATTGTTTAATGATTTATGTAAGTATGGTATTGCAGTTTTATTAAAAACACCTACCTTTGCGATTGAGGAATTAAAACGTACGCAGGATAGGCTTTCGGACATGCAAAATCCCCGCTAGCGATGCCTTGACCCTTGAGGTGACTCCCGTACGTATCCTTGGGGTAAGTATATTGGCAGCCATATCATTTGTGGCTGCCTTTTTTCTTTCTCAGTGTAGGGGTAATGGCAGTGATGCAATATTGTATCTTTGTCTTATCGCGTTTCCGCACACCGACCATCAACTGAATGTCACCGATTCCTGGGCAAGAATAATCCATTCCCAGCATCTTCTCAAATTTTGCCTGTTTCTTATTAGCTTGCTTAGGTTTGTCAACGAAGCTAAGCTTTGCGTTCTGCAGTATCGCATCTAATTGAAGAACAGCCAAAGTTGACAAATATGTAAGAGAAGCCCTGCCTGCTGTTTCCACCAAGGAAGTATGATTTATATAGACCATTTCACCCAAATCTACGTTATATCTGCATAAATCAGGATTTCTCTTCTTCCAATAGAAGTAAAAACGTTTGATGATTTCTTGACGAGCCCTCCTGTCTTCAGGAGTGTCACCGGTTGGGATATCCTCCGGTAGAATTCCCATTTCATCTGTTTCCCATTTTTCTTCAACAGCTATAGGTGTAGGCAATTCATCTATGTCAGGTTCATTCACATATCCCACCAGCAGTGCCAGCGGGACGTCAAGAACCTCGGCAGCGCGCGCTATGATTTCAAGATTGTTTGTCTTAAACAACACATTCACATTCTGCCTCTGAACTCCCATTCTTCTGGCAAACTCCGACTTTGTCAATCCGCACTGCTTCAGCAGCTCGATTCCCTTTTCTTGAAAATAGATTCCTTTCATGAAGCAAAGATAATGTAATATGTCTATATTACAAATATCTTCTATGTATGATAACAAAAAAACGGTAGATATAGATAGCTGACGATCAGTTACGCCTTGCAACTGGCAACTGGCAGGTATACCTCGGTAATGGCGGCCCCGGCTACAATAAGTATATAAAGTTATCCCTACTTTGATAAACTTCATCAAAGTAGGGACAACTTTATTGAGGTTGGTTGAATTTACTCAAACTGTTTATTCTTTTACGCAGCGAACTTGGTAGCCGTAGGAGGCGGATTCTAAAGCTTTCACTTCGTAATCAGATTTTGGTGTAGAAAAGAAAGAAGTAATTGCATCTGAAATTCCTCCTCCGCCGCCGTTTAGCACTGATACTAATCTATTGTAATGAGTCTCATATTTTGATTTTAGTTCAGCACCTGTCAAATTTTCTGCTGGTTTTGAATAATCTGCAACATAATTGGGATTATACCATTTTCCAGTATTCTTCCATGAGCCAACCTGTATCGTACACGAAACAATATCCGTTCCCTTCTCCGTATAATAATACTCTAACTCTTTAGTATCACGAGCCGCACTCACTCCTAAATTATATATATCATAAGATTTATAATATATATTTGTAAAGGTTACAGGGCCATATACGCTATGGTTCAAATAAGCTGAACTGGTTCCACTCAAATTAGTTTGATTAGATGGTATCATGATTTTATCCCTATAAGTAGGGTTCTCCGGTATTGCTCCATATCCATTAGACTGAACTTTAAGATTAGCATCTACATATCCTGAATAAGGATAATAAACATCCTCCCAAAATTCAAATGCTTGTCTAATAGCGTCTTGTGTAGCCTTTGGTTCAGTTCCATTTTCACCTGCCTCCCACACATTTACTTGAGGAACTCTATATCCTGGAGGACAAGGATCTGTTCGAGACTTCTCCGCTCCACTCCAATCGTAAGTATCGCTTACTCCTCCACCATAATAATCATCGCCTATGTATGGCTCCTTATGCCCATACTTGTAATATAAGCCAGAAACTATGCCTGGAGTACTTTGCTGTACTAGGGTAGGACAGGCACCTAGGTTTCTATCCATTAAAATATATCCATTAGGATAGGTCTGAGTGCTAATATCAAACGCGTCGATATTCCAGAGGGCACCGCTGATAACCCATATATGCCATGACCATTCTACTAATTCCTTTCCGTTTTCCTCATACACAAGTCCTAAGACGAAATTGCCATCGTTACTTACAAAGGTTCCGCCTCCTTCATCCATTTGAATTACATCAAAGGCGAATTCTCCAGACTCAGGATAATATGCAAGATTGTCTAATTTAATACTAGAATTATCTTGTTTCAAAATTTTCAAACGTGTGCCCTTTTTACATTTGAGTTCATCAGGGATATCCTTGACACCGCCCTTATGAACACCTTTGCATGCTGGATATATATATGAACCCACACTACCAATAATATAACAATTGGCAGTCTGCCCTAGAACCTCAACTTCATCCATTTCAGATATATCAACTCTACAGTCCAATGTTTCCCCTGATCCGTTTATAGAATTGGTGAGTCCATTAATTTTGACAGAGTTTGTATAATGCATGTTCCTCTTTAACGAAAAACTTTTAGATGCATCTTCACCTAAATACAGATCATATGAAACATCTTTCTCGTTTCCATTATATGAGCCTTTATATATACCGAACAGCTTGACTAATACAGGGAATTTGTCTATGTCATACATCTTTGGCTTGAATTTCTGTGTGCCATAGGTGCCGCTCGGACCTGTATAACTACTTTCCGACAAAGGATTCAATATGTACTCCGGTGCATAAAAATAGAACTCATAAGAACTATTCAGCATCGATATTGGCTCACCGTCAATTGGGCCCTCAATCTGTTGCTGTAGGAAGGCTGTATTGTCTTTTACCCAAGCGCTTTCAGAATTTGATGGCGCTAGACTTACTTTTGTCGGAAGATTATATAAGTGAATAGCGAATGGATCAAATGACGCGTCAGTCAACGTACTTCCAAGGCTGACATTCACAGTCACCTTTGAAAAGAGCCTTTTTAATGATATCTGAAATATATCTTGACTCGTAAGATCACATTCTTTCATTCCAAGCATTGGGATACATTGCACCATGTCCCCATTTCCCTGGAGATTAAACTCTGGAATTACGAAAGAACTGTTATAGTTTGTTCCTATAACGTCCACACTGGAATATGAGATGTTTAAAACGGTCTTATTAAGAACGCTTAATGAGCTTAGACTTGTTACTATATCTTTCGGTATGTTAGCTATGAAGCATGCTGTACATGATGTAAGTCCTGAAGGAAGTTCATGTTTAGAAAATCTTTGAGTAGTCAGCGTGTTCCCTAATTCTATAGGCGCACTGATAAGATTTCCATTATTATCAAACAGAAGGAAATAACAATTATGAATTTTGTTTTCAAATTCATCCATCGTTGTTTTAGTCTGAACGGCCTGACCGCTATAGCTAGTTGAGCGTCCAACGAATTCAATATAGTCTGATTGGTTACTTTCAGGCAAGGTGTCCTCCATAAATGTGCACGAATGAATAATGCACAAAAATAGAGATATAACTATAATGAAATATGGTTTTATATTTATCATCGTCATCTAATAATCTATTTTAATTAAAGCTGTGCTCAAACTCTAGGGAGTCCCAATCTTCTACCCCAATTCCGACAAAGAACTTGTCATTAGTCTTTGTAATGGCGAGGTTATATACTTTGCCAGGGGTGAAACCTGTGGAAAGCGTTTTATATTGTCCAGCTGCAGGGTAAACCATAGTACCTTCAACTCCGCCTTGTGTTGCATATTTGACCGTAACACGGTAGCGAAGGTTGTTTACAGGTATAAAGAGTAATGGACCGTAAGTTTTCTCGTGTCCAGATGCTATTTGGTCTGTCCCAGCTGAATAAATTGTATAGCTAGGATCTATTGTTTCGGATGCTAGGGCTACACTGAAGTCTGCATCTAGTTTGAATGATGCACTTTTCGGAAAATCTAAGAGTTCAAAGGTTACTTCTTTGATAGTTATACTTGGGTTATCTATCTCACCAGAACCGGTCAGCTCCTTTGTCTGTGAATTCTTTATTGTAATATTAAAAGCCCAAAGAAGGTGCTGGAACTGCATCACTACCGGCGCAAAAGCATAAGTATCGGTCACCTGTTTATATGCTCCGAGGATGTCTTTCATCCCGCTTTCTGATGTTGGTTGGGTATGTTCAATATATGGAACGTTATCCGCTACCTTGACATTTTCTTTCAGAAGGTCGTGTGGATAAAATCCGTAGAATGTGTGCGTTGAACCCATCCATGGGGCAAGGTTATCATACTGAAATACTCCGTTTTTTTCCTTTCTGTAAACATTAGCTATATTATTTGAATAGCTATTAAAAATAGGCTGACCATCTTCATAATAACCAATGACTCCGAATGCGGTACCAGCATCAGCCGGAAGCGACTTTCCTGTAAGTAAGTTCACTTTAGTTTCCGCTACGTCCAATATGCCGGCCTCGAAGAAGATGTATGACTTCGGAGATTCCGGGCCTATAGGGGTAGGTCCGTCCGGGCTTGGCTTCGAGCACGCGGCAACAATGAATGATGCCAATGCAAGGAGTATGTATGTCGTTTTTTTCATCTGCTTCATATGTGTAGAGGTTACATCTCAATACCTGTGTCAACGTTTCCGCCACTGACCCAATCTGTGACTGTAGGCTCAGCGAAGGAGATGTGATCAAGATTTACATTGAATGTGTAAGTGTATTTCTTTCCAGGTTCCCAGTTAGAATGTAATGCTGCTGACTTTGTCTTTTGAACTCCGTCTTTGTTTCCATAACGATCTGTATAGGTCACGACGATAGAGAAATCGCACTCTTCAGGGAATACTAAGAGGCCGGAGACAATATTGGTGCTGGTAGATGATGGTGCCAACTCCCAGGCTCCTTCAATCGTTTGATAAACATTATCCACATCAGTGACACTCTGAGAATCCAAACTATAAGACGCATTGATTTTGGTTTTGGTTTTGTCATGTGTGAAAACCATGTTTCCCGCAGTCTTGGCAGTGTTGCCGAAGACTTCAATCTTATCTACGCGGACCTTGCCGGCTGTTTCCTTGTACGCTCCGTTGATGACTACAAGAGACAACTGGTGCTCGAAATTCAAAAGGACATCTGTGGCTGATACCTTTTCTACCTCTTTCGGAGTGAATGCTACCATGAGGTCATGCTGTGTTGCAGAAAGGTCGAAACCTTCTGTGCCGAAGTTGATGGTCAGTTCATTGTTTGCGCTGAAAGAGGCCGTGCCAGCCGCAGATGGCATGACTCCGGCGAATACATATGAGCCTGTCTGCCAGTAGCGGAGCGGTGAATATGTCCAAACGTTTGAGATATTCTCCACTGTAACTCCATTCTCACCGAAAAGATCTGTCTGCTGCTCTCCGTCAACGGTAAGGTTGCCTAATGCAGTGAATTTATTAGTCTCAAAATTACTATCATCTATCACCGTCTTAGACTCCACCTCGAGGTCTGCTGAGATGCCGAATTGGATCGGATAGGTCTCAGATGGGCCTGGGACCGGGTCGAGGGACGGTTTGTCCTGGCATCCGGTCAGGATGAGGAGGGTGGTCATGAGTATGTTGAGTGTTCTCTTCATTTATTTTCGGTAGTGTAATTCACTAAATTAATGTACCTTTGGGTGTTGGACCCGGTGAAACCAGCATGTCTTCCGTAATGGGCGTCTCCGGCATTATTTGCCGTAGTGCCCCCCGCACCCCGTCATTAGGAGGGTGGCGGTCAGGAGGAGTATGTTGGTTATTCTTTTCATTTTCTGCTTTTGTTGTTTAGATCCCTCGACGTCGCTCAGGATGACAGTAGGATTACTCGATTGGGAACTCAAAATCATCATCAACATCTTCCCACGGTGTTACTGTGACATCGAAAGAGATTTCCTTAGGGCTGATCTTGATATTCCAGTTATACTGCGAGTTTGGTTGATATACAATGTTTGGAGCTGCGCTAAGGTCCACCTTAAAGTTAGTAGTCGACGCACTTCCTACGGTGAAGTCTAAGTACATATCAAAATTATTGGTAGCCTGTGGAATAACATGGACGCTCCAATTTCCGGCAGAACCTGCTTTATTGTCGGCATTTAGAACGATAGGAGACGTATTCTTCTCTGTCTGATTTGTCACATAACTGACATTGAGCGGATAATCGCTATCGCGGTCACTTGCGTTCGCAGGTTCTTGATCCAAGCCTAATGTATACTGGGTCTTAGTAAGTATATTTGACAATCTGATCTCATCTACAGTACCTTCTGTACCTACAAACGACACATTTATATTGATCTTAGAGAAAAGATGCCAAAATATGATGGGTTGGCTTCCCTTTCCGTGATTTGCATCAACTGTCGTAGTGGCCGCCGCAGCCATCAAGTCAAAGTCATAGTCGCCTGCCTCATATTTTGATTTCAGACTATAGTCAAAGGCAAGTACGTCGGTTGCTGGTTTGACATCGGTTGCAGGAGTGTATGTGTAATTGACAGAGAGGTTATCAGCATATGGTGCGACGGCGATGAATTTGTACGTGAAGCCGGAGAACCAGTAAGCATTTTCGTCCGGTTTATAGTACTCTGTACCTGGAATTATGTGAACTGGAGATAGTGCACTGCTTTCCCATAATACATAGTCCTGGTGATCAGCCTTTCTAGCAATACCCCAGACTCCAAAATTATCGTAATAATCTGCCAACGGAGTGGTGGCTTTAACCATTGTGGTTTCTGATGAAGGGGTGAAGCCTATGAGTTGGGGCTGATCGGGGGTATCTGTGGTATGTGGGTCCTTACCGCACGAGCTCAAGGCAAATGCGGCAAAGAGGATTATGATCAGTGTCCTTATCTCTTTGTTCATAATTTCTGCTTTTCTTATATAGGCGTTTGTGCTGTGCACACTTTGATCCCAAAGCGGGACATTCAACCCGCTTTGAGATATATTTATACCATTAATGGTAGATTAGTTCTGCATTTGAATATCGTCATAGATATTGTTTCCCTGTGCATCATTTCCATTATCAGGATTAGCATCATACTGATCCCATGCATCAACCGAAGGTTTGAATGAAATCACGTTAGGAGCGAGAACAACTGTATATCTGATATGCTGATTGCAAGCCCAAGAGTCAATCTCTGTATTAGCATCTCCATTCAATGGGAAGATTGCAGTAAAGTGTCTCTTGTTGATTACATAATCGATAGAAACTTCGCTATTCTCATCTATTGGCTGAGGGAGCATCAGCCAAGTTGTGAAAGTCTCTGGAGAAGGTGTCAGCTTCATCGCAGTTACGTCTTCAAGTACAGCGGCTTCACTACCAGGCAGATATTGAGCTGTTTCATTCCAATCGTCATTGAAGGTGGTTGTTGCATCATCTCGATCCCATGTAAATGTCCAAGACGTAGCGGCTGGATCAGTCGGCGTAACATCAAGTGTTCCCTTATACTTCATACCTGCAACTGACAAGCTCTGCACCCATACATCTGGAGCTGTCTGACCTTGCTCGGGAGCGAGAGTCTTGAATATAAATTCTACCTTTGCAAGAGTGTGGCGGAAAGTAAGATCTACCTGCTTCTTATTCTGATCCTGCTTAACGAAGTCAGCAACCATAAGGTCATTATTTGCTGTGCTTGTTACCTCAAAGTTAGCGATTGTCATAGAAGGAGTTCTATAATCTGGTGTTACAGGACAAGTAGAATCGTCACCGGTTGGTCTAAGCCAAGAAGCATCAGCAGAAACGGCAAAGAAACGAAGAGCCTTGCTATCACCTGGCCAATAATACTCCTTTCCTGTAGTCCATACGCCCGGAACCGCAGCTACTGACTGATCACCGTCAGTGTTAGGATCATCAGGAACAGCAGCAACTGATGCTGTTTTACATTCTACCCACAGATTCTCAATTCCGTCATATATTCCTGTAGCACTTACATTTGTAAGACTTTGAAAATCTGAATCTGGATCGGCATAAGCCCATACACTGAAATCCTGGGCTTCGAGGTTTCTGATACCAGCGTTCTCTGCGTCAGCAATACCGACCGATTTTGTGAGTTTTCCCATCTCAGTAGAGAAAGACATACTGTGTCCACTCTGAGGATTAATAACCTCGGTCTTCTGGCAACCAACGACTAAAAAAGCCATTGAAATTACTACGTAAACAATCTTTTTCATAGTATAGTATATTATATTAAATTGGTTCTCAAAGCGGGACATTCAACCCGCTTTGAAAATTATTCTTTAGCTGTTGGCATTATTAGTTATTATGCTCAACATCTGTAGCAGGCGTTTCCCAATCCTCAACACTAGGATTGAATGAAATCACGTTAGGAGTCAAGGTAACAGTATACTTAATATGCTGATTTACTGCCCACTCCTTGCCTGTCAAGTTTTTGTCAAGTGCAAACACTGAAGAGAACTGACGGCTGTTAATGATGTAAGTCACAGTCACCTTCTTACCCTCAACACTCTGAGGCATCATAAGCCAAGTTGTAAATACTTCTGCTTCATCATCAAGGAGCAATGCTGTATCATCGAAGTTGGTAACTGGATTGTTTTCCTCGTCAACAACAGTATTTGTATTATCAGCAGTTGTGATTTTTACTTTTTTACCTCCAATAAGCTCTATCTCATTAGACGCAGACTCTCCCTCTCCCCATGTCCAATCATAATAAGTTGAGGCATAATCATCGCTAAAATCAGCCTCACCTTCAGGTAGGCCCCAATCGAATGATACTGGATATACAATAGCGTCATCACCTTCGTCAGGTCTCTGAGGATCATCTGGATAAGCTGAAGTGACCTCCAATGTACCAGTGTTGTTAAGGTCTTCTACTACAACGCTCTGCACGAGAACTCTCAATGGAGCTTCATCTGCAGCAGGAGTCTTTGTCTTAAACAGGAACTCGACTTTCGAAAGAGTATGACGGAAATTCAAATTAACAGCCTTTGAGTTCTCTCCCTGATTCTGACGAACGAAGTCTGCTACCATCAAATCATCATTAGGATTTGTATTATCGACAACGTAATTATGAACATTCATCACTCTACCCTCTGGATAGACCGCTGCTCCTTCTGTTCCAGTTAAGTTAGTCAAAGTAACATAAACTCCTGAAGTTGGCGCTGTACCGGTTCCCTCGATAGTGTGATCAGTAGCCCAAGTCTTTGCTGTTGAAACAGCAAAGAAATCGAGATCCTTGCCAGTTCCTGGCCAATAATACTCCTTTTCTGTAGAAGCAGTACCTGCCTTTGTTTCTGTATTATAAACATACTCCACATCAAGTCCCTTCATTCCGTCATAATTTGTACCAAAAACTACGCTGTTGATCTCCTCAGAATAAGCATAATAAGACCATACCTTGAAGTTCTGTTCAGCCAAATTGACATATCCGTCATTTGAAGCATCTGGTGCCTTGGTAATCTTACCAAGATCGGTAGTGAAACCGATGCGATCGCCTACGCGATTGATGATTTCTGTCTTCTGGCAGCCTGCTGCAAGAAGAGTAGCTGCGAGAGCTACAAATAAAATCTTTTTCATAATTAGAAAAGTTGATAAAAAGTTAAGTAATTGATTATTATATATTTTGTTTGTATTTTACTTTGGTTAAAGTATCAGGTCAACGTCTGTCTGGTTCCAATCTCCCACACCAGGTTGGAATCCACCCGGAGGACCCTTGATCTCAAGGGTATCTCGTGTTATAATTTCTCCTCCAGTAACGAGGTCCTTAATCTGGTCTGGATCATAATACTTATCCTTGTCAAGTGGCATCGTTATGACGTCTCCATTGATGAAATAGCAGGTTATCGAGTTTATAATGTCCTCACGCTGGTTCGGACCGAATGACCAGAATTCTCCGTAGAGTTCTCCCCTTCCATACTCATCCTGCGAGTCTCCCGTACGTCGGATCTGCATTTCAACTGTCTGAATACCTGCTTCGTTCATCCTATGCTCGTCAGACGTAAGGAAGGCAGAGGTATACAATCCTGAGATATTCATCTTGGCCGTGTGAATGTTCTGAAGACCCTTGGCCTTTAGGGTGATGCAGTACTTGAAACTCTTCTGTACCAATTCAACCTCGAGCTCTTTGTCTTCTTCTCCTTCCAGGACTATGATTTTCTCATGAAGTACCGAGAATGTAGGGTCAGGCTCGACCATATACATCTCGACCAGATCGCTGCGTGACTGCTCCTCTATTGGCGTCTGACGTGTATAGGTCTCAGCTGTCTCTTTCTGGCCCAATCCTCTATAGAAGTTGGCATCGAGTTCGTTGAAGTCGGAAGTATAAAGAAGCAAGTCATACATTCCTTCTTCGAGATAGAGACCTAACTGAAGTCCCTTGAACGATCCTCTATATGCTATCTTCTGAGTTGTGCTCTCGTAAAGAATGTATTTCGTCGTCTTAGGCTCGCCTGGCTTGGTGTAGCCGTCGCTCTTGCTGGAGAGGAGCTGGCTGAGGCCGAGGGAGTCTATGTTTGCCTTGATGATGAGGTTGAAGTGGTCGTGAGGTTCGAGGAGATCCTTACGCTGGCAACCTGCTGAGGCGAAGAGGACGAGGGTCAGTACGAGGGCGGCCGCGAGGGTCGGCGCGTGGCTGAGAGTCTTCATCAGAGTCTTTATCCTACTCATCTCTCACCTCCTTTTTTGTTTATGAACAGCAGCCATACCACTGATACCTTGGCCTGGGTCGGTCCGAAGATCGAGGTCTTCCATACCTGGGAGCGTGGGGCTTCGAGGACATAGTCGAAGTCGTCCCATGTGTACTTCCTGTAGCGGGTCTGCAGGTAGCCGAGACCGAGGGCGTATTCGAGACGCACCCTGTCGTTGCTGCTGATCGAGTGTGAATAGCCTGCGCTGAGGCCGGCCAGTATGTAGAATTCTCCCTGGAGTCCCTTCCTGGTGTTGTTGAGCATGAAGTCGTAGTAGCCGCCTCCGATGTTGGCTCCTGCGAACCATCCTGTCATCTGTGGCTTTCCGTCTCTGTTGCCGAACCAGTAGCGGCCTTCGGCGTTGATCATCATGAGCTGGTAGTAGAGACCGGTCGCGAAGCTGCTGCTCCACGGAGCGACGTAGTCACCGCATACTGACCAGCGGTCGTTGATCGGATACTCGATACCGAAGTTAGGGGCTCCCGCAACCCAGAAGAGGGCGTTGCTCTTGAGGGCGAAGAGAAGCTGTTTCCTGTCTGTGTCGACAGGCTTGTCGTAGCCTGGGTCGGTAGGGTCGATGCGGAACACGAATCCTGCGGAGATCGAAGGTCTGACGTACCTCATGTTCTGGAGCGTCACCTTAGGCTCCACATAGAGTCCTGCGTTTGCACCTATATTATATACTCCTCTGAACGAGGTGTTGATGCCGTAGTTGAACTTGTCTCCTGCAGCGAGGTTGAGACCTGCCTTGTAAAGGAAGTCGAACCGGTTGAACCTGTCGCTGCGGTTGGTGTAGTTGGTGATGTTGAAGACATAGTCCACCTCGAGGCCTATGTTCTTGATGATGGTGTTGTCGATGACCGGCTGGCCGAGGAAGTTCTCGCCCCAGTAGCCGTATGGCATCATGCCGTAGTCGAGCGAAGCCTCGATACCGTGGATAGGAGTAGCCCACCATCCCATACCGATGCGGCTGCCGATGGCGTAGCCAGGGCTGTCAGGGTGGTTGCCGACGTTGTAGAGTCCTTCGATACCGGTACCTGCGAACAGATACATGCGCTCTGTGAAGGAGCGTGGCTCGGAGAATACGACCTTACGGCTTACCTTGTCGACGTAACGGTAGCGGAGCATGTTCTCCTCTGCGTTAGGCGAGCCTGTCTTCTGACCATAGCCCAAGACAGCGCTAGCAAGGAATGCTATCGCAACTATGAGAAGTCTTGTTGTCTTGTTCATGGTCATGGTTATGTTGATGTCTTTTATATGCTAATAGTCTTGTGACTCTTCGGTCGGTCTGATGAGTTCTATGACGTCCATCACGTCGCTGTCCAGTCGGGCCGTCTCTTCGAGTTCCGGATCGAGGGCCAGAGCCGTCTCAAGGCTGATCATGGCCGTGAAGATGTCTTCGTTACGGTTGGCGCAGACGGCGTGGATGTACCAGAACTTGGCGTTCTGACTATACTCCGAATGCGTCATCATGTCGTTGCACTTGCTCAGCGCAGTGGCGTTTCTCTCCATACACAGGAGGAGAAGCACCTCGTTGAGTCCGCCTCGTGATGCGATCTGCGGGTAGGCTCCCTCGAAGTCACCGGCAAGTGCGGCCGTGATCGACTTCAGGTATGCCGAGGCGTCGTCGGTCGGGAGGAGTCTGGCGAGCGAGTCGGCCATAGCCACCTCTCTTGCTCCGAGAGCCATGAGGGCCTGGTTGTATATCACTGCGTCAGGGGCATTCCTGCCGAGTGACGGCTTGAGGATCTCGAGGTTGACTGAGTCCTGCTGGATGAGCTGGACGGCGAGGTCGTTGGCCACATAGGTGAAGTTAGGATACTTCTCCAAGCTCTCGTTGATCAGAGAGTAGCGGGTCAGCGAATCCGGCGCAGTGTCGATCAGTCGCCAGAACTCGTATCTTGAGATCTCTTCTGTCTTGGCACGGTAACGGTCCCAGATCTCGAAGTCCTTGAGCTTACGGAACTCGCTATAGTTCAATGTATATTCCACCTTACGCAGAGAAGGGAGAGTCTCCTTGAGGAGGACGCTGCGGTACTTGGCGTGCTTCCTCATGTAAGGTATGATCTTGTCGTGGGTGTCGGCATACTTGTAGACGAGGTCGTCGATGTAGTCTGCAAGTTCCGGCTCTGTCTCTCTGAGAAGGTCTGCCACCTTGCTCCACGGCTCAACCACTGAGTTCGATGTCAGGTCGACATACTTTGCTACGGATGGGTCGAGGCTGGATGCAAGTTCCTTGAGGATGAGGTCGGTACGCTGCTTCGCGAGAGCGAGGTTCTGCTTGTAAGAACCCTCAGGCGATGCGTATCCGACGATCTCGATGGACTTGAGCGTCGCGAACTCGTTGTTGAGGATGGCCTGGATCTTCTGCTTGATGTTGTTGATGTTCTGGACTGACTCCGGGTCGTTAGGGTCGACCTTGGCCTTACCGAGAACGAAGTTGATCTTGGACACACCGGCATCCATGAGGAGCTTCATCTCCGGCTTAGGGATGAGGGTGGTGTCTGTGAGAGCCTGAGGCTCGATGTTGTATTCAATGAATCGAAGAGGATTCACTGTACCTTTCGCTATGACAAGGGTGTCGGTGTAGTCTGGCTTTGAGCCGAGCACCTTTGTCTCCTTAGGGAAAAGCCCATTGATGCCGAGGAAGCAATCCGCCCTGTAGTCGTGGTCGAGATCTGTCGGCGCTACATACAATGAGTCTTTGTAAGAATAGATGTGATCTGTCTTGCTGAGTTCGTTTGTGACAACATAGTCAGCAAGTCTGTCCTGCGATCCGTCGAATGAGAAATAACGCTGCTGGTTGATGTGGTAGTTCTCGCCATCAATCACGACTGGACGGAAGAATGTCGTGTCCTTGAGAGTTGCGTTATAGAGCGCAGGCTGGAAGATGAAGCGGCTGTTAGGGTCGAACCTCTTAGCCGGAATGCGGACATTGGTCTTGAGGATGAAGTGGTCTCCGACGATCTGCAGGTCTGAAGGCTCTACGTATACTGTAGTGTTACCGAAGCTTGCAGTAACGACAGCCTCACTCAGCTCGATGGTGAGCATCTGCATCTGGATGTTGATGATCTGACGGTTGTCGACCTTTACCTTTACTTCTTCGTACTGTCCGGAATAGAAGATGAGCTCTGCGTTGCGGGAAACCGTACAGAAATAGTTACCGTCGATGTCGGAATACGACACGACGTAACCGTCCTCGATAACGTTTACTGCCGCTATCGGTTCGCCGGTTGTGATGTCAGTGATCTTACCCTGTACACGTATCACGTCCTGAGCATTGGCAAAGTTGAAGACAGTGCCAAGGAAAAGGAGGATGGCAGAGAGTAAAAGAACTGATGATTTATTAAAACGCAAAGTCATGGTTTAGTTAAGTACGTATTGGATTGTGACACCGAATCTTGTCAATATAGGCATGAAGCGAGGGGTTGCAACGGCCTGGACGCCTTGCGTTCCATTCATATGGTCATGGCCTTCATAGCTGTTGCCATATGCGACTCCTACTCCTATGTGGGGAACAAGATTAAGTCGCTTGGAGAGGATGAGGGAGTAACCGTATCCTACTCCTATGCCGAGGTAATCGCCTTTCTGCTTCCAGCTTCCTAAACGGAAATCGTTGGAAGACGCGACTACATCCACACCAATATAATGGGCATAGAATGCCTGGTTGAGCCAGTACTTATATCCGGCTCTGAATGTCATGCACTTGTTTGAAAAGCCCCTGGAGAGCTGATAAGGTGCAAAGCTTGTGTCAAATGTGATCGACTGTCTGTCCGAGAGGACAATGTCCACACCGACGTTTGGCGTGAGTATGGCATCCTCGACAACATTAGTTGTCACAGCAATACGTTGAGCGTTCATGGATGTCCTGGCTGCAATCATAAGGATTGCAACTAAAATGAATTTTATTTTCAGCGACATCTTCATTAACGTTCTCTTGTTTTAACACAATACAATTTTCAATTCAAGTCTTTTCATTTCAAAGGGGCCGGTGACGTCAGGTCACCGGTCCCCTGTCGAAATTCATAGAGAAATATTAGTACTCTACAGTGTATCTTTCAACATCTACTGTGTAAGTGATGTTGTCTGACTCGTAAGTGTACTTAACGAGGTCCTCACCGTAGTCGATAACTGACATTACCATCTCCTCGAGAGCAACAACAGTTTCTCTGATTTGGAAGTGATCAAGGATCTGACCAACGATCTCGTTCTCCTCGATGTTGAGGTCAACGTTGATGAAGTTGTAGAGCTTGCCCCAGATACCGTTGTCAAAGTTAGCCATGAGGTCAGCGTTTGTAGCCTCTACAGAAGCCTTGAGCTCTGCCTCAGCAATTGCGCGAGCCTGTGCCTCAACTGTAAGCTTAGCTGCAGTCTCACCGATCACGCTCTGACCGAGGTACTGCTCGAGAACGCTGTTGAGGTAAGAGTTGATTGCAGGGAAGTCGATGTATGACTCAACGTAAGTGAGGAGGTTCACAACTGTGTCGTTCTCAAGAATGTCAGAGAACTGGAACTTAGCGAGCTCGTCAAGAACCCAAGCCACGAGGAAGTTGTTAGTGAGTGACTCAGGGAGGAAGTTAACGAGTGCCTTTGTGAAGTTAGCCATAAGGTCAGCAGCATACTGCTCCTCGAGCATCTCTACAACAGCCTTAAGCTCAGCGATTGTAGTGATCTGTGGGATGTACTCTACTCTTACCTTTGCATAACCCTTGCCTGTGAATGTATGATACTTCTTAACGAAGCCTGGTACACCGTTGAGGAGCTCTACAGCCTTCTCAGCCTCTGCAGCGAGAAGATAAAGCTTCTGGAGCTCTGACTCCTCACCCTTAGCGATCTCACCCATACCTACTACGATGTCCTTAACCTGCTTGAGGATCTCGATTGTGTTAGGCTCATCCTTAAGTGCCTTAGCCCAAACGTAGATGTCCTTAACCTCGAATGCAAGACGCTCAGCCTGTACTGAAGCGAGCGCGTCAGCTGTGAAGTATACACCCTCGAGCTCTGGCTCAGTGTAGTTAACGTATACCTTAACGTAAGCACGACGTACTACGTTCTCACCGTGCATAGCCTCAACCTTAACGATCTGGATACCGTCAGCATAGAGGAAGTCAGCAACGCCGTCCTCAGCAACAGCAACCTCCTTGTCATCACCGTCAGTATAAACGAGTGAGTACTTGTACTCAACACCGAATGCAGCGAATGTAGGATCGACAGCCTTCACATACTCTGCGAAGTTGTAGTTGCGGTCCTTGATGTTGTCAAGGTTCATCTTAGGATCGTTCTCAACAGCCTCTACATATGTAGCGTAAAGTGGAACGTCGTTGTTGTCAACGATAACGAGGTTGTCAGCGTTTGTGCGTGCGTCGAGTACGAGAGCGTAGTCAGAAGTGATTACAGCACCGTTCTCGAGAGTTGCAGCGAATGCGAACATGTTGTCAGCACCCTTTCCACGGAGAAGCTCAGCCTTAACCTTGTCACCCTCCTTTACAACCTTACCTACAGTAGCAACCGGCTCAGCAGCAGCTCTTGTCTCAACAGTTGTAGAGATGATAGAGTAAGTAGCAGACTTCACGTCGAAGTTAGATGGGTTGAAGTGGAAGTAAGCAACTGTAGTAGGGTCACCTACAACAACACCCTCAGCACCCTCAGCAGATACATACTCGTCGCTGTCAGCTGCCATAGGAACATATACGAATGACTTGAACTCGATTGCAGGTGTACCGTTCTTGATGATCTGCGGTACCATTACGATGCCTCTGAGCTCCTTAGCAAGGTTCTCTACCTGGCCTGCAAGCTCCTCGAGAGCAGCCTCAAGCTCAGCGATCTTGTCGTTAAGAGCCTTATAGTCGTCAGCGAAGTCAGCGATTGCATCACCGAGAGCATCCTTAACAGCCTCGATCTCCTCGTCGAGCTGTGACTCGAGCTGTGCGAAAGCAGCCTCGACCTCCTCTGCTGTAGCAGCAGCCTCTGCAAGCTCCATAGCAGCTGTGATAGCAGCGTTTACCTCAGCGAAAGCGGGATCGATCTCAGCAAGTTCAGCCTTGATTTCCTCGAGAGCCGCCTCAGTAGCGTCGATCTGTGCCTGGATAGCCTCGATAGCCTCATCGATAGCAGTAAGGTCAACAGGCTCGCATGTGCATGGCTCTGATGGCTCGCACTCGCAACCCTTGATAGCTGCAAGAGCAGCCTCAAGCTCAGCGAGCTTCTCGTTTACTGCAGTGAGGTCAGTAGGCTCACATGTGCATGGCTCTGATGGCTCACACTCGCAACCCTTGATAGCTGCGATCTTAGCCTCTACGTCTGCGATTGCATCGAGAACCTCAGCCTTAGTTGCCTTCTCGTCGAGAAGAGCCTGAAGTGCCTCTACTGATGCCTTGAGGTCCTTAAGCTGGCCCTCAACGCCTGCGAGCTCAGCCTTAGTGGCATAAGTCTCGGCGATTGAAGCAGAAAGATCCTTGATCTGCTTCTCTGTGTGTGCTGCAAGCTTGTCTACCTTCTCATCAATGTACTGAAGATCAGCAGAGAAATCCCTACAGCCAACCAAAGCGATAACTCCACAGAAAAGGAGTGCGCTAAGCTTAGTGAAAATTGATTTCATAGTAAATTAAAGAAATTAAATGTTATTATATTTTTCGTCTTTGCGCTTATATATAATAGGTATATGCTACTGGAGTGTGCAGATGATCACGCGGTTCATGTCGTTCTTCTCGAACGGCTGCTCTGTGTCACCCTTGCAATCTACAGAGATACGGCCCTCTTCTACGCCAAGAGCAACGAGTCTCTTGACAACGATGTCAGCACGCTTCTTCGAGATAGCCATGTTGACAGCTGGAGAACCTGTAGCCTTGTCAGCGTAACCTACAATTGCAACAGTGTAGTCAGTGTGCTCCTTCATGAACTCAGCGAGCTTCACAAGCTTAGCATCCTCTGCCTTACGGATGTAGAACGATCCGATTGTGAAGAAGATGTTGTCTGAGTGCTCTGCAGCGAGTGCTGCGCGCTGTGCTGCGGCAGCAGCCTCAGCAGCGGCCTTCTCAGCAGCGAGTCTCTCTGCCTCGGCCTTCTCGCGAGCGATTCTCTCCGCCTCAGCCTTCTCAGCCGCAAGTCTCTCTGCCTCAGCCTTTTCAGCAGCAAGTCTTGCTGCCTCTGCAGCTGCTGCAGCCTCTTCAGCTGCGACCTTGTCAGCATATGCCTTTGAAGGACGTGTGTTGCCACCGAAACGAACCTTTACACCGAGGAGTGCGTTGAAGTTGTAGTCAGGATTTGCCTTTGGAGTCGAAAGCTTTGAATTGAAAGCCTCACCATATCCGTCTGCGTTCACCTCAAGACCGAGAGCAACGTTCTTTGCTACCCAGAAGTCCATACCGGCACCGGCACGAACTGCTAAGAACGGTCTTGTGCTCCAATATCTTCCAAGAGTAGCCTTGTGATCAGGCATATACTCACCTACGGCGTAGTTGTCGAAACCGTATGCACCGGCGAGACCGGCGAATACGTATGGAGTCCATACTCTGTCGTGCTTGAAGCCACCGATAAGGTTGGCGAGGTCGAGCACGAAGTCAGCGTGAAGCTGTGCGAAGCGGAACTTGTAAGTCTCGTCCACGACTACAAGATTTCCCTTTCCCTGCCATCCGCTGAGTCCGAAACGAACTCCCATGAACGGATGGAAATTGTAAGTAGCAGAAACCTGAGCTGCTGGAGAAAGGAGGTCAGCAAATGATGACTCTCCAAGAGTGTAGGCACCACCGCCCTGGACCTTTACGCCCCAGTGCGGACGGAACTCAACAGTCTCATCGCTCTTGCTCTGCTGCTGCGCAGATGCAACGCCACCCAATACGAGGAGCGCTACAACGGTCATAAAAAACTGTTTCATCATTTAGAGTTATAATTGTTAATTATTTAGCATAGTTGGATTGAATGTGCAAAATTACACTAATATTCAATAAAAAACAAGAAAAAGGCCACCATATTCACACCGCCGTAGAAATAAATACAATCATTGCTACTAATTGTTACCCCCCCCCATGAAAATCCTCTGCTAACTCACTGGCTAGCAGAGGAATAACCTAAAATTTGCTTTTAGTGGAATCTTATCTCAAAAGATCGTCAAGGAGATTTCTGAGCGACGCCTCATCTACAACCTTTCCATCCACGAGTTCACCGTCAGCGATGATGAATGCCGCAGGGATGGCCGCGAGGTTGTATGTTGTCACATATGGCGACGCTCCACCGCGTGAGTCACATACATTGGTCCAAGGAAGCTTCTGTCCTTTGACTGTAGTTGCCCAAAGGGTCTTGTCTACATCAAGAGAAACCTGGTAAATGTCCATTCCCTTTTTGTGATACTGCTCGTAAAGCGGCTTGAAGAACTCAATGTTGAACATGTTCTGCTCAGCCTGAGCCGCACTCCAGAAGCATACGATCACCACTCTTGCGTCCTCGTCAGAAAGCTTTCTCATCTTTCCGTCAAGGTCAGGGAGTTCAATGTCGGGATATCCGATAGTCTCGGCGTCCTGGATCTTCTTCTGAAGCTCAAGGAATCCGAAGCGTCTCTCCGCCTCCGCTCTGAGTGCCTTCACATACTTGGACTCAGGGTATACTGTCTCGAGAGAATCCGCAACATTCGAGTAGAGGATGGCGTCTGTCGACTGTGAGAAGAGCGGAAGATTCTCTCCAAGCACCTGATAGAATACAGGGATGACGGTAAGCGAGCGGCTGTTGGACAGTACATACTGCACCATCTCTCTGTAATATGCTACATAAGTACGGCTCATCTCGTTTGCATATGCGTCAAACTCCGCCTGTGCAGAAGCCGCGTTCATCTTGCCTGCAAGAGCCTCAAACTCCTTGAGGGCATCTGCATACTTCTTCTCTACCTCAGCGAGCTTTACAGACTCCTCTGAACCTTCGATCACCGCGTTGCCAAGTGCGTCTGTGGTCACAGCCACCTTGTCACCGGCCTCGAGGAGAAGGGTTGCCACCTTCCTGTCATTGTGGAACAGATACACGAACTCAGGCTGTCCCTCGGCTACGTTCACCTTATATGTGAACTGTCCTGCAGCGTTGGTCTTCACTGTGTCCAGGATCTCATATCTGTTGCTGTTCAGCAGCTTTACAACGACCTCTGAAGAGGCCGCATCTGATACGGTTCCTTCAATTCTTGCGTTGCTGCCGCATGAGACAAGTACTGTCATGGCGGCCGCGAATGTGATTATCTTACTGAATCTTGACATATTCATTGTAGATTGAGGCAGCTATCTCAGCGAATTCCTCCTGAGAAAGCTCCAGTTTCTTCTTTCTGAAATCCATGTCGCCCTCTGTCTGGAGTGGCACGAGATGGATATGTGTGTGAGGCACCTCCATTCCAAGAACGGCTACGCCGACCCTCTGGCATGGGACTGCCGCCTTCAACGCCTGAGCTACCTTCTTTGCAAATGCGCAGAGACCCATGTAGGTCTCGTTCTCAAGGTTGAAGATGTAGTCATCCTCGACATGCTTAGGGATCACAAGGGTGTGGCCCTTCGCCATAGGGGCGATGTCAAGGAACGCGTAGAAGTCGTCATTCTCCGCTACCTTGTATGAAGGGATCTCGCCTTTGGCTATTCTGGTGAAAATCGTTGCCATAGTAAAATTAATTATTGTAATCAGTCAACTGATTACAAAGTGATTTCGAGGATTTCGAACTTGATGATGCCTGCAGGAACCTTAGCCTCTACGACCTCACCTACACCGTGGCCCATGAGAGCCTTTCCGATAGGAGTCTGGGCAGCAAGCTTGCCTGACATGAAATCCGCCTCCTGCTCGCTCACGAGGGTGAAGTTCATGATCTGACCTGTAGTCAGGTTCTTCACCTTTACCTTATTGAGCATCTGTACCTTGTCTGTTCCGATCTGAGACTCGTCGATCACGCGTGCGTTTGCAACGAGGTTCTGGAGCTTTGCGATCTGGAGTTCAAGAAGACCCTGAGCCTCTCTTGCCGCCTCATACTCCGCATTCTCTGAAAGGTCGCCCTTGTCTCTGGCCTCTGCGATTGCGGCAGAGATCACAGGACGCTGCGCGATTGCTTCCGCGAGTTCCTTCTTTAGTTTGTCAAGACCCTCCTGGGTCATATACTGAAGTGCCATAATTATTTGATTTATTGTTATTTATTCATTAAACTTCTGTTTCATGATCTCCGAATAGAGCACAAGTTTCTTCGGATCGATCTTTTCTTTTGGACCTTCCTGCTCCTCTTCTTGAAGAATAGGCTTCGTTGGGGCTGTCTGTCTGGTAACAACCTCTATGGTCGAAGGCTTGATCCTTGGGGCTGCCGGCTTCGGCATAACCGGTTTGGGAGCGACAGGTGTCGGCTCGACCGTTCTACGGTGTGAGTCGAAAGCCTGAGGTTCCGGGATCGGATTTTCCTCTATCGGTTCAAACGTTTTGGCCGGTTGATTGCCGGCGTTTTCCAGTTTCTTGCCTACGGCTTTGAATATTCCGATTGCAAGAACTACCAATAAGCCAATTATTTCTTCCATACTGGATCACATTAACGTGTGACATTGGAGTTTGTCTTGCTCCAATTGGATTTTCAGGGCATCAAGCGATTCGAAGCGGCGCTCCTCGCGGATCCTCGCTATGAATGTCAGCTTGAGGTCAAGTCCATATATGTCTTCATCGAAATCCAGGATGTGCGTCTCTATCGTACGTGCATTGCCCTGCCCTACCGTCGGTCTGCAGCCTATGTTGCACATTCCGTAGAGAGTACGCCCTACCGTTTCGACCTGCACAAAGTACACGCCGTTGCATGGGACCAGCTTCAGCGGCTCATAGAGCTGCATGTTTGCCGTCGGGTATCCTATCGTACGGCCAAGCCTGTTGCCTGCCACCACGACGCCCTCAAGCATATACCTGTATCCCAACATCTCGGCTGCACCTTCCACATCTCCCTCCTCGAGACTCTGACGTATCTTTGTGGAACTGACTGCATAGCCATGCTGCGAGGGAACCATTTCGGTCCTTATGACCTCCAGGCCTAATCCCTCAGCCGTCTGCGCCACCTCGTCGGAGCCTTTGGCATCGCATCCCATCCTGTTGTCGTATCCGAGCAGAATGGTCTTTGCGCCATATTGTTCAATGAGCATACGAAGATATTCCTCCGTAGTCATTGCGCTGAAGTCCTTCGTGAAACGAAGAATCTCAACCTTATCTACACCCAAGCCGAAAAGAAGCTCTTTCTTTTCCGCAAGCGTGGTGAGAAGCCTGAGTGAACGGGCTTCTTTTTGCAGCACATTACGGGGATGTGGCCAGAATGAAACGACCATGCTTTCATCCCCGCGAGCTGCCGCAACCTCAACGAGCTGCTTTATTACAAGACGGTGTCCGGTGTGGACACCGTCGAAAAAACCGGTTGCTACAACCATCTTACAAGTTCGAAGTCCTGTCTGTGCGGAAGCTTAGAGTTCTTAGCGTAGATACGTCCTGCCACCATGTAGAGGCCTGATCTGTCAGGGTTGATTGAAGCCTTGTAAACTGCTCTTCCGTCAACTGCCTCGCCTGGAGTGAACTCGTACTTCTCCTGGATGTTGAGACGGCCCTTCTTGCCATATGTAGCGAAGATTGCCTCTACTCCGATCTCCTCTGGATTGAGGTCGCCGATGTTGAGGACTACCTCAGCCTCGAATGCGTTTCCGATAGAGAAGTGGTCGCTGTTGCCGTCCGGCATTACCGCAGACACAACCTCAACGTTCTTCCACTCACGGCGGAGTCTCTTCTTCCATGCTGCGATCTCGCGAGCCTCAGCGAAGTCGCCAGCTACGATGCCGTCAACACGTGCAGCCTGTGGAACATAGTACTGGTTGATGTAGTCAGTGAGCATGCGGTTGGTTGTGAAGTTGCATGCAACCTGAGCCACGCAGTTCTTGATGATCTCGATCCAGTCTGATGAGCGGCCTGTAGAGAGTGACTTGTTGTAGAATGTAGGAGCGATCTCGTTCTCGATGATGTTGTAGATAGTAGCTGCATCGAGCTCGTCCTGGTAGTTCTGGTCGTCGTAAGTGCGCTCCATTGGAAG
>JAEIGA010004047.1_pt1 | contig 22713 bp, 16 predicted proteins | sample 9270691 | NCBI WGS metagenome assembly JAEIGA01 (sample SAMN17057246, study PRJNA624740) | gut metagenome | biome: biome; isolation source: fecal sample | host: Bos grunniens | place: China: Xizang | collected 2019 | reverse complement strand
CTTTTGAGAGTATCGTATCTGTAATTGAAAACGCAGACCCTAGAATAAAAGTTGCCTCTTTAAATGAGCCTGTGCTATATACTACTTTTTCTATCGTTGAAGACATAGTAAAAAACCAGCCAGTCATAGTAGAGTATGCAGTAGCATCAGACTGGCTCGATGTCGATACCGCAGATTCTACTGGTAGACTGACAAAAACTATAGTAACAACCGACGACGGTAAAGTAGACACTAAAATAGTTAGTACCTTTAATACAAAGGAAGCCAAGCAAATATATAATAAGCTAGTTGTGCGCAATGTTTTAGCAGGTAGAGTTCCTTTATTTAATTACAACAATACCTTTAAAACAGACTTCTATGAAAGTGCATATCAGGTTTCTTATGTTTTAGATGCTAAGCCAGAGGTATTAGATGTACCTACAGCGGCTTGCCCTGTTACTATTTTAACAAAAAACGGTATCGTGTATATGGGCCAGTTTGAGTACGATGATAATGGTAATATAAGACTAGATGAAGATGAAAATCCAATAATTATCTACACAGCAACCGGTACGCCAGAAAATAACTTAGTTAATGCTCCAGATAACGTTATTAGCGAGGTTATAAAACCAGATAATACTGAGTCTGCAGATACTCCTGTAGAAGAAGAGTCTGGGGACTCCTCGGAAGGTTCTTCACAGGATCACGAAGAAAATTTTATAACGAATATAAGCTCTGACTGCAGACTTTACGCAAACAGTTTAAACAAAGTTGCCGATGTTTCCTTAGAGGACGGAGAGTATGTTAGATTTAGAGCCCCTAACCTAACAACTACTACGACCTACCCGGCATATGTTAACTACCGTCTTGAACTACCAAATGCAAGCACGGCGGAGGCGCGTCCGGCCACGGCTTATTCCCTGCTTTCGATCCTTAAATCTGATAATACCAGCTGGTCAACTTCTAATACAAACACAAACTGGGAAAGAGCACTACAGTATTTTAAGACTCTAGATGATACGACTAACTCTTCATATGTAAAACGCTTTACACTACAATTTAATGTATCGGCAGTTGTTCCAGAAGCAGTCGCTACCGGGGAAGAACAATCAAACGATATTACGATTGGAGTCGCCGTTAACAATAGTGCTAGTGACAATACTGAATATACTCCTGAACAACTTGTACGGCTAAGTGGCTGTGTTAAGCTTATTAACGCAGACTTTAAACCAAGGATTGAGTGGATTGGCGCTGCTCCTAGAGGCGCGAAACTTCCAGGGTTGGTATTAGAGAATTTCTCAACGCCTTTTATTGAAGACCCAACAGTGCTTGTCGGTCTGACTACTGATATTACTGAAGCAATCGGCGCCTATAAAACTACCTTGATAAATAATGCAAGGTCAAGCCAGGAGTTTTTAGTAGCCCTCGATTTTGAGTGTGTGCCTTTTGAAGCCAAATCTATGCAGGCCTGGGAAAAATTTATCAGCTCTTGTGCAGCTAATTATACTAAGAGTAATTATAAATATCAATTGTTTAAAAATGATGCCGGCGATAGCGCTCACTGGTTTAAACCAGAAGCTGAAAATGGACATTATCTGTGGCGATTGATTAGTGATAATAACTATGATATAGGTAAGTACATTACAGATAGCCATAAAAAAATCAAAGAGCTTACCTATGCGTACTTTGACACCTTAGCAGAGACTCCAATGGAGAGCGTCTATGTAGTAAAAGATTTTGGAGCTGATACAGAACCCGTAATTATAAAGAATAATGAAGAACGTACTTTACGTACGAATGAGCGCTTATATATCGAGTATACCCCGTCTTCTACCTCAGAAGACGGTACAACAAGCGCTGCCCAAGAGCCAGTTAAGGTGGTTTATGAAGAGGGTACTATAATTAGACCTAGTGGTTTTGATCGGGGTATCATGGATTCTAGTGTATATGCAAGAGTTAAGCAAGCCACTCCTGGTAAAGAAGTTAGCTTTCCGGGCCGGAGTGCTCCTATTGGTATGTTTAGCTTTGGCGCTAATGAACAGCTTGAGATACGAGAGCTAGCACAAGTTGAATTATCTAAGGATACGTTTAACACGGACTCTTATATATATTTATATAAAAACTTTAATAATTGTCCAGAACTCGAAAAACGAACAACAGATGCTAACGGAAATCGTATAAATAACTCTTACATACTACAAGATGGAGAGTACATTTTCTATACTGATCAAAATAAAACAGATTTTGCATATTATACTAGCGGTACTCAAGTAACCTTAGAAGGTAAGCTCGTTTTGCCGGAATTTACTGTAATTGAGTTAGCAGACATCTTTGAATATGGTATTCAGCAAATTCCGTGGGCGCGTAAGGTATTAGAAACAAACGATAAAATATTGTTCCAGGAATACCAGTACATTACTTTAGGCCCTGGAGATACGATTTTAAATATAGACCTACTGTCTACTTCTGAAAGCACCGAAAACCGCTACATTGACGGTAACTGGCAATTTTGTGCTGACGGCACATACAGTACGGCTAACGCCACAGAAGATTCAGGTAGCACCAGCCTACCAACAATAAATCTAGCAGGCAGACAGGGCAATGGCTGGGAAGTCTGTAGTACATTAGAACTAAACACTTCGGCACAGTCTAAACAAATATTACGCAGTAATGATAAAATTACTACTAGTATAACTGTTCATGGTACCAGCACAACCGGAGGCAGCGTCGGTAGCTTTACGCTTGAGCCTCAAGTTTCCGAAGTAACCACATCAAGCTTTTTACCTGTATCTATTAAGACAAATCTTGCCTGTCAAGACTGTGGAACTAGCATAAATATGGAAGATATTTACTATAATCCAAATGACTATAAAGGTTTCCAGATAAAAATATTCTCTGAAGACGCTCCGGTAATTGTAACAACAGTACCTGGAACAGTTGCTCCGTATTCTGGTGGTCGTACAATAGACTTTGCTACATGGTCAGGAGATCCACTAGAAGCTTCTAACACTAATGATTACTGGAATCATGTAGAGCTAAAAAATATAGCAGCTGCAGACACCGCAGCCCAGGGTGCTTTTGATAAGGCTCTTCGGTTGCCTATTAATCTGGTACCTAATACATATGGTATTTTCTGTATTTATTTACCAGATAACATCTCTTCTGACGTCTGGATCGAAGCAATACCTGGCACTCCATCAGACGCAATTATGCTTCTGAATACAGCAGATTATCAAGATGCAAAGTTGAACGATCAAAATAGACTATATTTAAATACTGGTATTAACTGTATACGCGTCACTGAGACTTGTAAAATATTTGTAAAGGCAAGTTCAGAAGCAGCTGGCAACATGTCCTTTGACACACTTAGACTTGTTAACAGTCAAACGCTTACTTATACAAATAATAATGGTGATACAGTACCTTTTAGTACTTATGGTCTGAACCTTGCGCAGTTAGGCTACCTTGATGCTTCTGAGCCAAGTAATAATAAAATAGACGATATTACACGTGATAAATTGCATAAAGCCTATATTAGCAAGGCATCTGATGATTTAAGTAAAGTATACAAAAGTAATGACGAGGGCCTGTTAGCTGTATATAAAGACATAACCAGTCATATACAGGATGTACAAAAGCTGATAGACCTGGAAACTGCTGTTAACGAAGACATTGCTCATATTAAAAATATTGATGTGGATCTTGTAGCTTTAATAGACAAATACTTTGAAGTGCGTGATACGCTCGAAGCCGAAGAAGCCCTATTTGATGGGCTGCAAAATAATGAGCTAGCAAACGAGCTAGAGCAAAAGCTTATTGACGTGTTGGATTTGATAGCAGCAACAGACACTACTAAACAACAGATATTCGATAACCTTATCGTTCTTCAAAAAGCGGCCATCGATGCCATAGACAACGCCTCTACTGCAAAGATTATCGAAGATTTTAATAATACTATCAGCACAGTACCACAAGACAGCACAGATTTGGCGCACAGCTCCTTGGACAGCACTTTTACAAAGCTATTAGGCGCTATTAATAATAATGCTGAACAAAATTATCAGGAACGTGTAATTGCAGTCGTCAATAGGCTAGATAGCTTAATAAATTATGAAGCAAAAAATGCCTTACTTGATATTCTATCTAAGTTTAGAGCCACTAAGCTTGCTGATACACAGGCAGAACTTCTTCGTTTAATTTCAAAGCTAAATGAAACTATTGATAAAGATAATATTATTAATACTTTAGACGCATTAGTTGAGGCCGAAAGCGCAGAGACGAAAGATTATGCAAAATTGTATACGCTTGCCCGTACATTAAAAGATCTCATAGACTATCGTGGGATATCTGCCATTATTATTGAGCTTACTCAAGCAGCTAGTGAGTTAGATAGCTCAACATTGGGCAGTCTTGCAAATGAACTAAATACGCTGGTAAACGGTGAAAGTGTTGGTACGGCTGAAGCGGCTGAAGACGTTACAGCTACTACAGAAGAGACTTTACTTGATAAGATTGATGCCTATATAGCTGCTGCTGCGGCCGGTGATCTTGGCGAGAATACCGCAGACCTTCTGCGTAGTTGTTTTGACAGCGATTATGTAGAAAGACTTGGTGGTATTACTGGAGATATTACGGTTTGTGTAAGCACAATCACGGGAGAGGCTCCTCTATCCAGCTTGATAGATAAACTTAAAGCCTTGGAATATAGCGAAGAAGAGGCTGCGTACGGTCAAGTAAACGCTGCTGTCGATGAGCTAGAAAAGATTATAGAAGAACGTAATAGCATTGCGACTGAAATAACTAGGTTACACGCTACCAAATACTCTGGTTGGCAAAGCTCGACTGTTGTAGAGTTTGTGCATAAAGCCATCTTAACTACTTGGCCGATATATATGCAGGATAAGTTAGCTACTCTACTTTATAATATAGAAGAATTTTTCTATGCAATCGATGCCATTGATAGCACTAAGCTAACTCTATCAAATTTTTCATACAAAGAAGAGCTACTTAATGAGCTACTAACATACCCGCTTGCCAAAAATAGAACTATCATTAGCCTAATAGACTGTAAGGCATTCTTAAAGCTGTTTAGCGAACTTGAGGTAGTGCTGAGTGCTGATTCTCAAAATGATAGAGATGAGTCATTAATTACTGCTATTAGTAGTCTGGTGCCAAGTTCTAGTGAGCTTACAGATGCTATATCATGCCTGGCGACATCAACTACAGCTAATATCGTTATTAAAAACTTAATAATAGAGTGGCAGAATGCTGCCTCAGTTACTATCAAGCGGCAGGTTCAGAATAGGCTTAAAGAAGAGCTGACTAAGGTAATACAGGTAGACACTAGCCTATTTGCCGTCTTGTCTACTTTATTATGTCCAAAGATCACGGCAGCAACAGTGGCACTAGATGAACTATATGATGAAAATGACGTTAATAGTTTCTATACAAAAATTTCTACAGCTATTAAAGAGATTAAAGAGACTTTGCGAAGTAAGAATATGACAGCGATAGCAGACTTGCTGAACACTTCAATTCCAGATGATACCACATACTTAACATTGCTTCAAAGCTCTTTCACAGACTTTAAAGCCAGTATGTTAAGCTATACTGCAGAAGACAGCTCACTACTACCAGATGCGCTATTAGATGACCTTGACGACTTTAGTACTTGCTATTATAACATGATAGTAAATACTAACAGCAAGACTAATAAATACCTCGAGGATGCTAGAAATGCTGTGACTTATGCAGACGTTGAAAAAATCTCTGAGGCACTATCATCGCCTGATGGCAGTTTGCCAAAGGGCAGTGCAGAGATCGTAGAGAGCCTTATAGATAATCTAAAGGAGCTTTATGAAAAGAATAGCCTAACTGAGGGTAATTTAATGGTATCTAACCTCGAAGAGCTACTATTAGCAGATATTAGAGAAATCGATGTCAACAGAGACTTTTATTATTGTGTTCCTATTGAGAATAGCCTTGCAATAGAGCTTAATGAAGTGGATAAAAAGAGCAATACTTTAATGAATCCGCTGGTAAACTACGATATTAATAATATAAATAATAGCTTTGTAGTTTCTAAGCTTGATATTGGCTATTTAGATGGGGGTATTCAAATCGCCAGGTCGTCTAGATTAAGTTAATTGGAGGTATCGTAGATGATTGACTTTGCTAATCAAGTACCAACTATCTATACAAGTGCGTCCAGAGACTTTCAGTATATGAGCTGGTTAATAAACGTTGTGCTTAACTCTGTTAAGCACAACGTTGATGACCTTTATTACTTGCCTGAGGTTGGTAATAATTATAAGTTAGCGGAACTTTTTGCACTAACATTAGGTTTCAAAATAAAAAGAAACTATAACCAAGAACAGCTTATGGTACTCGCGGCTGTGCTCCCAAGAATACTTAAAGCAAAAGGGACAATAACTGCTGTAAAAATGGCTGCTGATGCACTAATAACAGCTACAGGCGCTATAGGCGACGCCGATTACGAAATAGTTGACTCACAGTTGCAGTTGTATATACCAGCAGATAAAAAGGTTGATTTAACTTTGTTTATAGATCTTTTAGACTATATTTTACCGGCAGGCATGACCTGTAGAGTTATTAGAGAAAATCGTGAAAAGGTTGCTGTTGATAGTCTTACAATTACACCACAAGACTATATTCAGGTCGGCGTACATGATGACTTAGCTTGGGATAACGGTATGAGTACTGGTCTATCCGGCTTGCTGGATGTTGGTCAAGAATATATTGGTAAAGCTATTAGTAAGGAGTCGATAGGCAGTGCACTTGAGGCCATTGATGTTTCTATTTATAGTAATACTGTAGATAATCCTCCAACTGCTACTGTTTGGCAGCTCGTGGTTAGCCATGAGGCCAATAAAGCAACAGCCGTCACTATCGAAAAAGATAATGAATATTTGGCAATTGCCGCTGATCGTATTAGTCTTTGCGATGGCGACTTTATATGGCAGCTTATTCCAGGTGTTATTAATGGTACATTTAGGCTATATGTTACTAAGGATGATACGTGCAAATATTTGGCATATGATATTAGTAAATCTAACTCGGTATTTGATGTTGTAGACTCTGCTGAGGCTGGTGTTGTGGATTTGTGTCTATATAAAAAGATAGGCGAAAACAAATATGCTAAAATTAATGACATAACAGCCATCACCGCCGACGACTATATAATTGTGGCCCAAAATATAATTCCAGAGATCTCTGCAAACTATATAGTTTCCGATACTGGATACGAGTTAAATGCAGGTTTACTAAGTAATACCATCATACCTGTACTAAATGATTATGGTAACGCAAATACACAGCCGTAGTGAGTAACGTACTTAACGTATGACTAAGCCTTAATATCAGACATGGACTTATAAGTCCATGTCTGATATACAAGCAGTATAAATAGGAGAACTTAATATGAGTAAAATAAAAGGTACAGCAGTAGATAAATTCGGTTATACTGGTGTGATAACACTGTCTCAGTATAGACATGGTAAAAAATTTACAGTAACAAAAACACACAATAGAGGCGGTAAACCGCTATTTGACTTTCTAGCTTATTGTCTTGCTGGCGACTTTACACTAGCAAAACTAGAAATACCTACGAAAATATTACTTTTATATGTAGACGACGAAAACAATATAAGCAGAGCTGGTGAGATTAAATTCATTACAATATCAGAAATAGAAAAGGTTCCATCCATAGATAATGAAGGTGTTGTAAAGTATAGCTGTATTATTCCTCAAGAGTACTTTAGTGGTACCGACTTTAATGCTATAGGGCTTTATACAGAGTCAGCTAGACTAGAGGATATAGCTGATTATGCTGCTTTAGGTATCCTTGACGAGGATGATATTAAAAGCGTATCACTATCATCTGTGCTAGTACTCGACTGGGAACTACATATTTCAAATGAACTATAAAGCAAGGAGTATTTATTATGCTTATCAATAATGCAGTAAACGGGCTCGTTTTCGTTAAAAGTATAAATATAGATGTATTTCCAAGTGGTCGTAGACGCGCAGCAATGCCTGACAGCGGCACAGCTACTACAACGGGCAGCCGCTATATCCCGTTTGACCCAGAAGCTAGATTAAATACAGAGGCAAATAATAGAAAGCACTCTGGTTTAAACGGCTTTAAGCAGAGCTTTTTTAAAAGCTATGAGACATCTAGCATAGGGGGTACTATTTCTATAGTAATAGACGGTTATTTATTTAATATAAAACTTACTACTGCGCTAAAGACTATAGAATCATTTGGCAATGAAATTCTCTACCAACTAGGCGGAAGTACGGAAGAAAAAGAAATATTTGCCAACATAAAGTTAGCAAATGTAAGCTTTTTTGAAGGTGCGGACGGTATTCCACCAGTTTCTACAGAAGTTTTGCGAGATCAAACGCTTAATGATGATCCTCCTAGCCAGTGCCTTGACTTACTTATACCCGGGGTGAGCGCAGCTGATGCCACACAAGCTTCAAATTATTATTTTTCAGGGCTTTCTTTCTCGACAAGCAAGCGGGAGGCGCCTGATAACAAGTACAAATCCTTATTACTTTTTATTAAAGATGAAACTACTGGTGTATGGCAGATTGCCGAAACAGCCCGGCTGCCAAAAATAGATCATGGAAGTACTGCTGACTCCGTTAATATACCTGGAGATTTGTTGATCTCTAATAAGTCTAATAGTGAACCTGGAAATTTGGCCGTTGAAGGAAATGCTAAAGTTGCAGGAAATGCTGAAGTGGCTGGTACCATTAATGTAACAGGCGCAGCTGTTTTTGCAAGTGATCTTGAGGCAGCAGGAGTGCTGACAAATAAAGGCCATACTGTCGCATTAATTGACCTAGCTCCTGAGTCAGGCACAAACTTTGAGAATGAGGCTGTGACATATTATAAATTAAAGTTTACAGGCGTACGACACGAGTAAATAACCAATAATAACCTATTTAATAAATTGTTAATTTAATAATTTTTATTAGCTAAATTAAATGACAATAATAGCAACACACACAAGAAAAGGAGACATTAAGGATGTCAAATTGGTTATTGAACGTATTTGCTGCGGCAGGTTCTGTAGTACTAACACTTACTGTAACACTTATTTTTAATAGACTTGTTGGATTCCCAAAGGAGCTAAAAAAGCAAAAAGCTATTGAAGCAAAGCGTGAGGAGCAACTAAAAGAAGAAAACAAGGCAAGAGATGTTAAAATCGCCGCTCTTGAGGCAGCAGTAGCCGCATTACCTACCTATAGGGCTCAGAGCTTACAAATACAACAGCAGTTGCAGGATACTGACAAAATAATTCTTAACCTTTGCAATGATATTAAAGATCAGGTTAAAGAAAATCAAAATGTTTTAAATTTTAGACTAGATCGTCTTGAGAAGCGCGAAAAAAATACCTATCGTGCTAAAATTTTAGATGAATATAGACTGTTTACTGACGAACGTAAAAATCCTATGCGTGCTTGGTCTGAGATGGAACATCATGCATTCTTTGAGCTTGTAAAAGATTATGAAGATCTGGGCGGTAATGATTTTGTGCACAGTGTTGTACTACCGGCAATGAACGAATTAGAAGTTGTTCTAATGAGTAATAAAACAAGATTAGCTGAATTAATGAGTAGTAGAACCCTTTAATTTGGTTAACAATATATGAAGCCTGTCAATAGACGGGCTTTATTTTTTTGTACTATATACTGTATAATATAAAGTAAAATGATAAACTAACTGATAGAGGAGTAATAAATGTCTAAACAGTACACAGCTGATAATATTAAAGTATTAAATGATATAGAACATATACAGCTTCGTAGTGGTATGTATATAGGCGAGGCAAATGATCCACGTTCTCTGTTTTCTGAGATGTTTGATAATGCCATGGACGAAGTGTCAGCAGGGCACTCTAATGAGCTTATCGTAGACGTTGATACAAAAGAGAATAGATATACCGTTCATGATTTTGGTCGTGGTATCCCTCACGGTAAAAAGGCACAGGAGAACGGCGAAGAGCGAGAAGTTGTTGAGATTCTGATGACCGTGGCCAACTCTGGTGGCAAGTTTGACAATAACTCATACAACTACTCTGCCGGTCTGAATGGTGTCGGTATGACCGTCACGAATGCGTTATCTGAGACATTTACAATCAGAACAAGACGCAAAGGAAAGTTTGTTGAAGCTACTACGCACGGTTCCGCAAATGTTGAGCTGAAGTATGGCAAGACTACAGAACATAGCGGCACCTCTGCTTCTTTCATTCCCAATAAAAAATACTTCTATAGCGCAAAGATTCCGCATGATTTTATTATCAATCGCTGCAAAATTGCATCTGCACTAGGTTTCAGAGCTAGATGTATTATTGATGGGGAGGAAGTCAAGACTGATTGTACTATTTTTGATCTGATTAAGGAAGAGGATAGTAAAATTGTTACATACTTTGACATTCCAACAATAGAAGTTACAAATGAAGCAGGCGAGTCTATGAAGGTCGCTATGCGATATACTTCTGATACCAAAGATAGATATTTTGGTTATACAAACTTGCTTTCTAACTATTTAGGTGGCACACACATTCAGTGTTTGGCAAAGACTGTTCAGGCAACTTGGGATGCGTTGATTCAGAAATATAAGAATCTGCGCCCGGCAGTAGCTCTAAAGGCTTCTGACTACCTTGTTGGCCTGCGTGGTATTTGTGCCGTATTTATTGCACACCCTGAATTCTCTTCCCAAACAAAAGAAAAGTTAGTTGTTAACAAGACATACTTTGACGACCTAATGGCTGTTTTTAGCAAGGCGCTTACAAAGTATTTAGTTAATAACATTGATATTGCGCAGCAGCTTATTAAGCGTTTTGAAGAATACCGTATTGCACAAAATGCACTGCTGTCAAGAAAAGAAATTTCTTCTTTAATTAAGATTAATGAAGATACTGGTGATAACATCAGACGTAGGTCTGTCGTATCTAAGTTAGTTGAGTGTACATCTAAGAAGCGTGATGGTACTGAGTTATTCATTGTCGAAGGTGACTCCGCAATGGGTCCGTATCTATACGTTCGAGATAAAGCAACACAAGCAGTATTGCCAATTAGAGGTAAGATTTTGAATACTACTTATAAAGATTTAAAAGAAGTTATTCAGAATAAAGAAATCTGCGATATTGCTAATAGCATTGGTTGCGGTATTGGCGCACAGTGCGATGCCTCAAAGTCTAGATATGATAAAATTATTATCTCTGCAGATGCTGACGCAGACGGAAAACAGATTAACTGTCTAGTTTTGGCAGTATTTATTAATCTATTTCCAGATATGGTTAAGCAGGGCAGAGTCTACGTTTCTCTGCCTCCACTTTACTGCTGGTCAACAAAAAAGGGATACGATTGGTGTGATAATGTAGAAGACGTGCCTGCCGGAGTAAAAGTAGAACGATTCAAGGGATTAGGTTCTATGAATAATGATCAGCTATATCATTTCTTAGTAAACAAAGATACCAGAAAAGTTTTACAGATTGAGTACCCGTCGGACATAGATGAATTTAATAAGGTACTCGGCACCTCTGAAGGTAAGGGCAATCTATTAAAAGATCTTGGAATTATTATTAGCTAAATTAATTGAGGGCGTGGTGAAGTGAATGCGAGGCATTTATAAAATAACTAACTTAATTAACGGCAATTCTTATATAGGCCAGTCTAAAAATATTAACTTTAGATTAAAGACTCATTTTAAAAAAGCTTTTATAGTTGATTCTGACGAGTACTCAAAAACGTTATATAAGGCAATAAGAAAATATGGTGTTGATAGTTTTCGCACAGAAGTGCTAGAAGAGCTGCCTAATGCAACTAGACAACAACTAAATATGCGAGAGTCATACTGGATTAGCTACTATAATACATTTTCAAGCGGGTATAATGAAACTTTTGGTGGTGATGGCGTTTCTGGCGCGCTTGGTGAACGCCATCACAATCACAAGTTGGCTAGCGATGATGTTATTGATATACGTAAACGTTGGGCAGCTTGTAACGAGTCTGTGCAAGATATTTATAATACATATAAAGATCGTATTGCAAAAACTGGCTTTAAAAAAATATATACTTGGCAAACATGGACTCACATATTACCAGAGTTGAATACTGAATTAGCAAGACAGTGGCATAAAGAAAAAGCAGTGGAGTTATATAGCCATAAGGGTGAAGCCAATCCACGTAGCAAACTAACTAATGAGCAAGTTATGGCTGCTCGAATGAGATTTAACAATGGAGAAACCTCTAAAGCAATCTATGAGGACTATAAAAGCACAGGCATAACCCTTGGTAGCTTTCGAAATATGTTAGCTAATGCTAATAGATACTATTTAGATAATGATGGAGATACAGAGTAAATGGCAAAAAAAGTTAAACCAGATGAACTTAATTATGCTTTTGATATTTTTGCAGAAGAGCCGACAGTAGAATCTGTGGGTGTTAAGAGTATTACAAAAGCGACACGACCTGGTATCGCTGTTACAAAAGATGCCTTAGAGTTAGCACAGGAAAATTATAAAGACTACAGTATCTATGTGGCACAGGGAAGAGCTTATCCTAATCTGCTAGATGGAGCAAAGTCCGTATATAAACGAGCTATTTATGGCATGTGGAAAGACGCACCTAGAACAAAAGTTAAAGTAGCAGAGCTTGCTGCGTATGCGTTGCCTTACCATCCGCATCCAACCTCTATTTCTGGCGTAATTGTATCACTAGGAGAAAACGGCAATAAACTTAAATTTCTTGATACACAGGGTAACTTTGGAGACTCCTCAAAAGGCGTACAGGCCTCTGCTGATAGATATATTGAAGGTAGGCTATCAGATCTCGCAATTAATTTATTGTGTGATGGTATAGAATACTGCCCTACCGTAACTGGCGAATTAGACTATCCTGAACCAGAAGCATTACCAGCTTTAATTCCTCTTTGTTTTATTAACGGTCAAGCAGGAATACCTGCAGGCTTACCAAAGTTGAATATTCCTAGCTTAGATATTGCTGGAATGTTTGATTATTATATTGACGTGTTAAAGCACAAAGACCTAAACTATGTGCCTAAAAAGCTACCTATTCCAAATGTAGGTGTACCGATTTTGTCAAATAAGAAAGACTGGGATGAAGTGCTATTAACTGGCAAGGGCACCCTGCGTCTTGCTCCTGAAATGGAGATTGATAAGAATGGTACTATTACAATTACGGCTATGCCGGCATCTAAGTCTGCCGAGCATGTTAGAAAGATTATTGAAAAGGAAATTTTGCTGGATAAGGTAGATCTGCGTGATGAGTCTACTTATGATACAAGAATCGTTATTGAAAAGGTCTTTAAAAAGCAATGTGATATGCAGGAGGTCTTTGACCGTCTTTACAAAAAGTTGCAGGCGTCTGAGTCTTATAACCTAGCATTCTTTGATAATAGTCATATCTATGTGCCTTGCAGCTTTGACCTCGTAGTTAAGTCTAATCTTAGCTATCTAATTGACACCCACACGAATAGACTTGTACATCAGATTAAGGATAACCAAGAAAAACTTGAAGTTTTGCAGATTATTGAAAAGCTGAAGAGTACGGATAACTGGAAGGCAATCTTTGATCTATCATATGAGGATGCGTGCCTATTCCTACAAAATACTTTTAAGTGCTATGCCGAGACGTCACAGGCTGTGTTGCGTAAGCCTATTTCTTATCTAACTAAAGAACATCAGCAAGAGATTACTGACCTTAAGAAGCTTATCAGTGACCTTGAGGCAGATAAATCTGATATTTTCGAAATGCTTACTAAAAAGTATAAAGATATGAAGCAAAAGGTATTAAAGGTAGTAGCCACCAACACTACTAAATTTATTTGATGTAAAAGACTGCCTATTAAATTAGGCGGTCTTTTATTGTATATTATTATGTAAAATTATTTTAAAGGAGCTAAAAACAATGACTTCACCTGATTTTAATAAAGTAGTAGAAGACCAGCTTGAAAGAATTAGAAGCGTGCTAGTTAAAAAGCAGGCAGAGTATAATCTCAATGATGATAGACTTTCTGTTTTTAAGCATGGTGCCGGCATCTCAGAAGAAACTCCTGAGCAAGTTTTATATGGTTTTATGCTAAAGCATATTATCTCCGTTACAGACATGATTAATAGTAAAGGTACTTACTCAGAGGAGCTTTGGAATGAAAAGATTACGGATATTTGCAATTATCTAATTCTATTACAAGGACTTCTCAAAGATACTGGACGAATGATTTAATCTATATTGAAAGGCTAGGATAAGTATAATGAAGGCATATATTGATTATTTGCAGTATGTTCTCGATAATGGCGTTATGACTGCTAACCGTACTGGTATTAACACTTTGGCGTGTTCTGGTTATATGCTAAAGCATGACATGAAGGACGGCTTCCCTCTACTTACAACTAAGAAGATGGGCATTAAGAATATTGCTTCTGAGCTAGAGATGTTTATTAAGGGTATTCAGGATAAGCGGTGGCTGCAGGAGCGCAATAACCACATCTGGGATGAATGGTGTAATCCTCAGAAGGTGCCTTATGGCAACGACGAAGAGACTAAGGCTAAGATGCTAGCTGAGCCTGATCTTGGTCCTATCTATGGTAGTCAGTGGACTTGCTTTAATGGTGATAGTGAAAAGGGCAACCAGTTGAAGACAGTGATTGAAACTATTAAGAAGGATCCTACTTGTCGTAGACTTGTTGTATCTGCTTGGAATCCTTTGCAGATGGATCAGATGGCGCTACCTCCCTGTCACTTTGGTTTTGAGCTACTGTGCTATCCGGAGCAAGGTACTATTGATATTCTGTGGTTCCAGCGTAGCTGCGATTCATTTTTGGGAGTTCCGTATGACCTGGCATCTTACGCTTTGCTGCTGACCCTGATTTGCAAGGAAACTGGCTATACTCCTGGTTGTGTATACGGTATGCTAGGCTCTTGTCATATTTATGAAAATCATTTTGAGGTAGTTAAGGAGCAGATGAGCAGACCTACTCATAAGCTGCCAACTATTGAAATAGAAAATTGGACTAATATTTGGGATTGGCAGTATACTGACGTTAAGCTGCTTAATTATGAAAGCGAAGAAAAGCTGGTAGGAGCTATCGCGGTATAATGATTAATGCTATCGTTTGTGTAGATAGAAATTGGAGCATTGGTAGAGATAATGATTTGTTATTTAAGTTACCGAAAGATATGAATCATTTTAAAACTATGACCGCTAATAGTATTGTAGTATGTGGAAGAAAAACTCTTGAAAGCTTTCCTGGTGGAAAGCCTCTTAAGAATAGATCTACTATTTGTCTGTGCTCTGCTGAAAATAATCGTGATGATTGTTACTGTATTAATAGCTTTAACGAAGCAATCAAGCTTGTTAAAGAGCTAAGTAAAACAAAAGATGTGTGGATTATAGGTGGCCAGGCTATCTATAAGTTATTTATCGATTATGTAGATAAAGTATACGTAACAAAAGTAGATGCTTACGGAAAAGGCGCTGCATTTTTTCCAAATCTTGATGAATTAAGCGATTTTGTTTGTATAAACGAAACAGCCGCAGTAGAAGACAATAGCTATGAAATCAAATTTTGTATTTATAAGAGGGCTGTTAAATGAATAACACAAAGCTTAACAAATGCTCATTCTGTCAATATAAGACAACAACAGGCTGCATGGTAACGCCAAACTCTTACTACTGTAAGAAGGCGATCGATGAGTATTATACTTATACCAGAGGAGCGAGTCAGCAGAAGCCTATAAAATCTTTACGACCTTGGCAAAAAAAGACTATCTGATTATTTGCTAAATTATAATAGTTAAAGGTTATTTTGTAGCAGGAGTATAGAGATTTTTTAGTATGAATTGTTATAATAATGATTTTATGGGTATATATGAGCATCTTAGTGCTTTACAGGAAAACACTGGTAGCCAGATGGCGGTCAATATTGATGATTTTTTATCAGGCCATTTTGTAAGATTTTCCAGTATTTGTTACAGTATAAATCAACAATTTGGTAGTAGACTGCAGGCTCCTAGAGTTGTTTTTGGTTATGCGCATCCGGCACACGGGTCTATTTATTTTGCTAGGCATTATAAAGGCGAAAATTCTAAAAAATTTTTTTACTTAAGGTCAAATGGCGAAACAGCTTTTACCGAGTATGCAAGAAATGCTTTTACTGCCACTCGTGAATATAAAGAGTTCGTCAATACTTTAGATGATAATATAGTAAATACCCAAGGTATACTTACTTATTATTTTATAGACAATACTGATTATAGAGCTTGTTTTGAAACACAAGAAACATTGGTAACTAATATATGTCAGCAACTTGGTATCTCTAAAGAGTACTATTGTGTTGAACCAGCTGCCGGCATTTCGAATAAGCAGCAAAAGGCAGGTAGAGCTAACCTTAGAGGTGTTAGACTTTCAACAAGCGAGCTAGGTATTAGTATTTGTTTAGGAAATGTTGATCGTAAACTTTTAAATACCTTTTGTACTAACGTCAAAGGCCCATTCAATTATACAGATAACGAGGTATCTTCAGCAGTCTCTGCTACACAAGAATTAGGGCAGGATACGACTACTAGTACTAATATAGACTCTATAGATTTTCAAGGATTTATTAATAAGTATTTAGATACAAATAAACCAATCGAGACTTTGCCTATAGTGAATTTTATTTCAACGCTACCAGGACGTGACAAGTCAGGTGGTAGGAATAGCATTTATAGATTACAACTATTTTTAAACGCTTATATAGCTGAACAGACCTTGGTTGATGCAAATAATGGTAAAATTAAGTATTACTCTAATGAAGCCGGTCATATAGCATTGACTAGAAAAATTTCAAATGATCCTGATCTAAAGTTCTGCACAGCTGACAGAGAATACAGTATAGAAGTAAAAATTTGTAATTCTGTCAGCAACTACGAAAATATGCGTGAAGAAGGTAAATTAAATTTCCATAATGCAGAGTATGCGCTTGTCTTCTTGATAGACGATGGAAAATGGTACTTTAGTAGGCAAGCTGATAATTATGCAATTTTAAATGAAGCAGACTATTTTATTTATGATGAACGGCTAAAAGAAATAGTTTGTCCTGCTATATCTTTAGTGCATTTTGAAAGTATGGGAGGTGCGCTAATTACTAGCTCACAATTTAACTCGGATCTCCCAAAAAATGTTAAATTAGCGTCTTAACTGAAGTAATACCTAAGTGATACAAAAACGATACAAAAATGATACTAATTAAATATATTATTTACATATCGTTTTATATTACCACTTAGGAGTTTTCTTAAGTGGTAATTTTTGTTTTATAGTGCTTTTCTTACATTATTTGCTGTATTATATTTTATAGAAATTATTTAAGGAGTTGTTATATTTACTTATGATTAGATTTTTTATTGAGCCTGGCTACCGTGTAAAGCATCCTGAACGTGAGTATGGCAATGCTGGTATTGATTTCTTCATTCCAGAGCATACTGATGCCTTTGAGACTGCGTTTAATGAAAAGAATGTACGACATAATGCTTATTTGGAACAATCCGCAGACGGTTGGTTTATTATTATTCCCGCGCACGGTCGTGTTAATATTCCTTCTGGCGTAAGAAGCCGCATTAGCCATAATGTGGCATTGGAGGCTCAGAATAAGTCCGGTATTGCAACCAAGCACGGCCTTGTCTATGGTGCCGCTACCGTTGATGCTAATTACCAGGGCATTATTCATGTTAGTCTGATTAATACTTCTGACCACACCGTTACAATGAAGCTTGGTACTAAGGCTGTACAGTTTATTCCTAGAATTATTGATACGTCTGCCGTAGAGGTATTTGACAATATTTCTTATGACGAGTTCTATAAAGACTTCGAGTTTTCTAACCGGGGTGAAGGAGCTTTTGGTTCTACTGGCGTTTAACACATAATTGGAGGATAAGATGTCAAAGTGTTATTTGTATGATATGTGCAATCATAAAGATTGTGACAAAGACTTTTGTTTAAGAAAATATAAAATGGATTCTCTGTATTCTGCAGCACTTATGACAGATGGCCAGAAGCAGCACATAGTTCTAAGAGTAGATGCTGATGGTACAGATCTTGCTCAATTTAAACAACTAGCCGATATTGAACAAAATATTTGTAAGTTTATTGAAGAAGGTAAAAATCTGTACCTGCATTCTTCAAACTGCGGTAATGGTAAGTCTAGCTGGAGTCTGCGCTTTATTGAGGCTTATTTTAATAAGATTTGGGCCAGATCTGAGGCAAAGTGTAGAGTATTGTTTATCAGTGTTCCTAGATTTTTGCTCGCCCTTAAAGATAATATTACTACAAAAAGTGACTATGTTGAGTATATAAAAAATAACGTATTGTACGCAGACCTGGTTGTTTGGGATGATATTGCAGCAAAAATGGGCTCTGAGTTTGAACTTACTCATTTGCTAAATATTATCGATAATAGGCTTGCACTTGGCAAATCAAACATCTACACTTCTAATCTAAATAAGCAGCAACTTTACACCGCATTAGGAGAGAGGCTTACAAGTAGAATCGCAAATATGTCTATTGACATTGAGCTATTTGGAGCAGATAAAAGAATTCTAAAACTGGAGGATATGTAATGACATCTCAATTTCAAATTATAAATAAGATTCTTCAGACCAAGGACTATTCTTTTATTACACTAAATAACCTTACTTCCGAGCACTTCTTTAATTATAAGGCAGAGTATGAGTTCATTAAAGCACATTATGATACCTACCACACAGTGCCTGATAGACTTACGTTTTTGGAGCGTTTTCCAGATTTTGTCGTTCAGGATGTAGGTGAACCAGATAATTATCTTGTTGAACAGCTGTATAGTGACTATAATCAGAGTTATTTGGCTTCTCGTTTTAATGGCATCAAGAAGCTTTTGGAAGCAGACGACACTGCCGGAGCCATTCAATATTATTTAAATTCTATTGAAAAGCTACAGGTCGGCTCTGCTTTAACCTGCACAGATATTATGTCAGATACTTCAAGATATGACAGATATCTTGACATGATTGCAAATCAGTCTAAGTACTTTATTTCTACAGGCTTTCCTGAACTTGACAAGATCATTACTGGTATTGACCGTAGAAATGAAAATATGGTTATTGCTGCTCGTACCGGTGTAGGTAAGTCTTGGCTGCTTCTTACCATTGCAGCCGCTGCTGCAAAACAAGGTCTTTGTGTTGGTATTTATTCTGGTGAGATGTCAGTTGATAAGGTAGCTTACCGTATAGATACTTTGCTTGGACAGATTGATAATAGAAAGATTTCAAGAGGCGATCTGTACTATAAAGACTTTTATAAAGATTATTTAGATAGCCTTAAGTGCTCTGGTTACGGAGCGATTAAGGTATTGACACCTGCCGATATTGCAGGCCCTGCGACAGTAGACGCTCTGCAGGCTTTTATTGAAAAAGAACATTTAGATATCCTTTTTATCGACCAGTATTCCTTGCTCGAAGATACTAGCAAGGCTCGTGTTGCTCACGAAAAGGTTGCTAATATTTCCAAGGCCGTTAAAAATCTGCAGGTACTTAAGCAGATCCCTATTATTTCCGTTTCTCAGATGAACAGAACTAAGAATGAAGATAAATCTCAGGATACTACTCAGATTGCTCTATCTGACCGAATTGGTCAAGACGCTACTGTTATTTTGATGTTAGATAAACAGGACTCTGAAGATCCTAGCCAGCAAGGATATTATAAAGTAACTCTTAACCTTGTAAAATCTCGTGATGGCGGCGATGGTAGAAAGCTAGAGTATCTATGGGATTTTAACACTGGCGTATATAGGTATATTTCAAACAGTAGTGATGGAGTAACCTCAGAAGAGGCCTTTGAAGAACTCGAGAACAGTTACAATATTCCAGATTATCCTACAATGGATGATTGTCCGTTTTAAGAAAGGCATAAAATGAGAGTGCTTAGAATTGACAACTATATAATTGAAACGCCTTTATATGAAATTATTACACATCTACGGCTTGCACTAACTAACGGAAAGCTTAGAGAGGTGAAAGCATGGTCTGAAGGTGATGACAATATTGTTGTCACCTGTCCTAACCGTAACCATAAAGGTGGCCGCGAGAATTCGGCTGCTATGAACATTTATGTAGGCGAAAATTCTAATATTCCTTATGGATACTGTAAATGCTGGGCATGTGACTTTCAGTGTTCTTTTGTTGGTTTTGTCGCCGAGTGTTTTGAGTGTTCTGAAGAGTTTGCAAAGCATTGGTTGATTGATAAGTTTGGTATCTTGTCTGAGGTAGCAGTATCAATTGGCGAAAATATTGTTATAAAACGTAAAAAAGCTTCTGCAAAGCTACCTGCAGCTTTCTTAGATAACCTACAAAATTGGCATCCATATTTAGCTGAACGTAAGCTTTCTAGAGAAGTTTGTGAGCTGTTTAAAGTAAAGTATGACCCTGTAACAAGCCAAATAGTTTTCCCTTGTTTTGATATTGCTGGAAATATTTTAATGGCGCCAAGGCGTTCTATTGTGTACAAAAATTTCTACCTCGACAGTGACCAAGACAAGCCAGTTTATTGCTTAGATTTTATTATAAAAAATAATATCAGCACTGTAATGATTTGTGAGGGCCCTTTTGACGTTTTAACTTGCTATACTTACGGTTATCCGGCAATCGGAACTTTTGGAAACCCTTCACCAGAGCAGATAGAGGCAATAAACAAATCACCTATAAAAGTTTTATATTTAGCTATGGACAATGACGCGGCTGGTCGTCGTATGGCAAATACTATCAAGGCTGGCCTGGATCCGCGTATAATTGTAAAAGAAGTGCATTGGCCAGGCAAAGACCCAAATGAGCTTTCTCGTGAAGAGTTTGAGCGAGTTATGACTATAGCTAAAAATTCTTAATAGTATATTGTATATTATTAATGTCGGATTACCGATTTAATATAAAAAATAAATAAAAAATAAAAAAACAATACCAAAGGAGATTAAAAAATTATGGCAACTTTTTCTTATGCAGATTATCAGAATGCAGTAGCCCAGGCTCAGGCCAATGGTGAAGGTGGCGGTGCAAAGGTAGGCTATTTTAAGCTAAAAAATGATGGTGATATCGCTATTGCAAGAATTAACGTATCTAATATTGAAGAGCTTATGTTCGCATCCGTTCATACTATCGGAACGGGCGGTCGTTGGATCAAGGTCAGCTGTCTCAATCCGCTCGGCATGAATGGCGCTGGATGTGGTTTGTGCGCAGCTCATGCTTCAAATCCTAATGGTGCAGTATCTAAGCCGGCTAAGAAGGTATTTATTCCTATGATGGTTTCTTATCGAGATCCTGCCTCTCAGACTGGTTATACCGCTCCCGCTCCTGTTATTTGGGATCGTCCTGCTTCCTTCTCACGCGAGCTTGCTAATAAGCTAATGGCCACCGGTGATCTGCGTAATACTCTCGTGTTGATCACTCGTAATGGCAAGGCCGGTGATATGCAGACCACCTACTCCATGGACATCTTACCTGCAGATCATCCTGTGTTTAAGCCTGAAATGGTTCCCGCGGATTTTAGTGCCTTTAATAATTTTAATATTGCTCGTCATTCTTATTGGGAAAAGACGGCAGATGAAATTAATACTTACCTGGCTACTGGCCAGTTCCCTGAAAGGGGTCAGAATACTGCACCTGTAACAGCGACAAATAATGTGGCAACCACTGCTCCTGCCTATAATGGTACTACTTATAACACTACAGGCGGTTATGTACCTCAGAATACGGCCGCCATGACCGCGGCACCTGCCTATGCAGCTCCTGTAGCTCCTCAGACTACTCCTATGGCTTCTGTTGCCCAGCCTGTTACTATGCCTCAGGTTGCACAAACTCAGACTACAGACAACGCAGCACCTGTCAGAAACTTTTCTAGCTTTAGCTTCTAATTAAATTTAATATAAATAATATAAAAGCGTGTCGTTATTGGCACGCTTTTATTGTATTATATAATATATAATTATAACTGGAGCGTGGTTTATAAAATGAATAACTTGTTTGCTGGTTTTGACCTCGCTGTAGAGCCATCAAAAACTGCTGTAACAGAAACAATAATCAAAAAGAAAAAGCAAGAATCTACTCCTACAGTAACAAATTATAGCCTTTTTGTTGATAGCGGACTGGAAGAGTTTAATATTGAATTAAACAAGCCAAAGGTCGATGCTTTGCTTAATAAACTGAATAGTAAATCAAAAAAAGAAGAAAAAGTAGAAACTGACCCTGCGAAGATCCTAAAGTCAAAAAAGGTAACTATTGAAGAGAAACTTGATATTATTAGAACAAAGGTTCTTGAGGTATTAGGTAAACAGCGTAAGAATGTTGTTGTAATTAAAACTAAAGAGGACTTTGAAGAGTATGTTTCCAAAGCAGTGGAATTTGGGCGTGTTGCGATCGATACAGAAACGAATAACTCTACAGATCCTATGACATGTCAGCTTATGGGCCTATGTCTTTATTATGAAGGTGGTAAGCAAGCATATATTCCTGTCAATCATGTTGATTGGCGTACAGGTGATAGGCTTGCATGGCAGCTTACTGAAGCAGATTGTAAAGAGCAGTTGCAGCGTTTTAAAGATAACAAAACTTTTGTTGTCATGCATAACGGTAAGTTCGACTACGAAGTTATTAAGTGTACTTGTAATATTGAAATTG
>JAEIGA010004046.1_pt1 | contig 22714 bp, 17 predicted proteins | sample 9270691 | NCBI WGS metagenome assembly JAEIGA01 (sample SAMN17057246, study PRJNA624740) | gut metagenome | biome: biome; isolation source: fecal sample | host: Bos grunniens | place: China: Xizang | collected 2019 | reverse complement strand
TATCACTATCCTTGCGACAAAAGGAATAATTACTCGTGAAAGCTCCTGCCCGGAGTCTATCGTGTACGGTGAACGTTTTCCATACAGCGCAAAGGCGTTTTTGTCGTCGGTCGAGTATGAGTTTTGCGCATACGGCACGGAGGATTGGAGTACTACCGAGCCTACAATGCCCGGAACATATAACGTCCGCGCGGTATCCAATGCGTCGTTTGGAGGAAAAAGATACAGTCAGATAGAGACGTTTACTATACTTCCTAAGAGCATTACCGTGTCTCCCTCGTCCGAGATGATTTACGGGGGCGATCCAATGCCAACAGCCGAGCTTGTGGGGAGAGACAGCTTTTCAAAATGTGATTTCGATATTTTAAAGATCAGCACGGATGCTATGCAGGCAACAGTGATTGCCGATGCTACAAGCATAGTTATAGTTGATAAAAATGGAAATGATATAACGTCGGCGTACAGTATTACGGTTGTCGAGGGGGAGGTGAACGTTACAAAACGTCCCATTTCTCTAACAATAGGTGACAGAACGGCAGTGTATGACGGTAAAGCTTTGACGTGCGAGGAATATGAGGTATCCAATGGAAGTGTTGCCGAAGGTGAAAAGCTTGAGGTGACGTTCGAGGATTTTATAATAGACGTCGGAACAACAGAGAATTCGCCGCTCATCAAGGTGCTTGATAATACGGGCAAGGATGTCAGCGGATATTACGACATTATTGTAGATATCGGAGAGCTTACAGTCACGCCTCGCCTCATCACGGTAACTACACTGAGCGACAAATTTGTGTATGACGGCGAAAAGCATTATCGCCCTGCGGCTTCCGTATCCGAGGGACAGCTAGTGGTTGGACACTCATTGAGCCTCTCCGAGCCGACTGTTGTAATAAACGCAGGGGAATACAGTAACGTAATGGATATTGCCGTCCTTGACGGAGAAGATAATGACGTTACGCGCAATTATTCTATTACGTCGGTGTATGGAAAGATTACGGTAGATAAAAGACCGATACTTATAGTTACGGACAGCGAAGAATTCGTGTACGACGGCTATAAGCATAGCTCCGCGAGTGCGACTGCCGACCGTATCGTCAAGGGACATACGATAAAAGCATTAAAAACATCAAGCTCGGAGATACCCACTATCCAATACGTTGGCAAGGTTGTAAACGTTTTTGAGTGTTCAATATACGATGCTAATTCGGAGGACGTTACCGCCAACTATGATATATCGTATCAGTATGGTACACTTGAGGTGACTAAGCGACGTATCGTCGTAAGCACCGACGATATGAGCGTTATGTACGACGGCGAGGCGCACAGCGCCCCCGGTGTGACTGTGCTCACCGAATACAATGATATAGCTGCTACTGACGCTATAAAAATAGTGACGTCCCCGTACATAACCAATGCGGGACTACAACGAAACACTGTAGAGATAGATATAACCTGTGGTGGAGAATCTGTAATTGAAAACTACAAGATAACCTACCGATATGGTACTCTGAAGGTCACAAAGAGACCTATAACTGTGATGCCGTCGGATACTTCTGTGATATACGACGGCGAGTATCATAGCGGAGAAGGCCTTGAGCTTGCTCCGTGGTCATTGTCTCTTGTAAAAGGACATACCTTGAGGGGTGCTGTTTCGGGAGGGCGTGTGAACGTAGGAACGAGTACACTATCCGTCGACACAGGCTGCACGGTATTCAACGGAAACGTAAATATGACCGATAACTACGAAATATCTACGGCAGAGGGCTTTATAGAGATATTGCCGCGTCCTATAACGATATATACGGGCAGCGCAGAGAAAATGTATGACGCTGCTCCATTGACTGACTCCACGTACGGTATAGATAGCAATTCCGAATACGGTCTTGTGGATGGGCACGAGCTGACGGTAGTTACCGACGGTATTATTGTCGACGCAGGAACTGAGCTAAATACCGTGTGGAGCGCAGTCATCTATTCGGGTGATACAGACGTTACAAGGAACTATGATATAAGCTATAATTACGGTAAGCTTAAGATCACACCGAGAACGATAACAGTAAAGACCGCAAGCGGTAGCTGGGTGTATGATGATACGCCGTATTCTGATATAAATTTCATCGTTACGTCGGATATCAAGCCTGTAAGTACGCACACGCTGCGAGTGGTTTCCTATACAAATGTGATGTATGTCGGAACTGAGGAAAACCGACTTGATATACATGTGTTCGATCAATACGAACGTGACGTAACTCGTAATTATGAGATCACCTACGATTACGGAACGCTTACAATAACTCCGCGCCCACTGACCGTGCAAACGGGATCCAAGTCATGGATGTATGAAGACGTTTATTTTGCGTATGATTCTTATAGAATAGTAGGAGATGGACTTATTTCCGGGCATGATACATTCGCGTCCTACGTTCCAAGCATACGTGACGTTGGTGATGAGGAAAACAAGATAGATATATCAATATTGCGCGGATCAGAGGACGTAACGGCAAATTATGAAATAACTTATATCTACGGACGTATAGCTGTCACGCCTCGAGAGATAGTTGTGACCTCGCACTCGGATTCTCGTATATATGACGGAACTAGGTGGTCGTATGGGGAATACAGCATATCTGGACGAGGACTTGTAGATTCGCATTGGACGGTGCTGGTTCGTAGCACGTGGGTGTGCGAGGTCACGTCCGTTCCTAATGAAGTTGAAATACTCATATTCAATGAAGAGGGCGACGTTACCAAGAACTATGATATACAGTATCAGTGCGGAACCCTGACGGTTGAGAAAAGACCCGTGACTATACGTCCTCAAGGAGCGGAGATCTATAACGGAACACCGCTTATGGCAAATGATTTTGGCGTATCCGAGAGTTCTCCTTACGATATAGTTTACGGACATACAGTCACTGCGACTACGGTTGGCTCAAGAGTTGACGTGGGCATCAGCACGTCGCGCATAATAGAGGGGACGGTAAAGATATTCACAGAGGACGGCGGAGACATTACTTATTGCTATGACGTAAGTCTTGAGACGGGTTGGATAGAGGTGCTCAAGCGACCCATAGAGATAGTTTCCGCAACGGACAGGAAGACCTTTGACGGAACACCCCTTACCAATAGTACCTATACCGTTTCTGACAGCATGTATCCGCTTGTTGACGGGCACATTCTTCAGATAGACGTCGTCGGAAGCATTACCTTCCCGGGAAGCACCGACAATACTATATTGCTCGATACTGCACGAGTTTACGATAACGGAAGAGACGTTACGTCGAATTACGAGTTTTACACTGCCGAGGGTGTTCTCACGGTAGATCCCATTGAAGTGCTGATCATTACAGGCAGCGCGTCAAAAGTGTATGACGGCACGCCGCTTACCAGTGACGAGTATATGCAATATGTTATGAACGGAGAGATGGTTTCCGGCCATAAGCTTCGTGTGGACATTACGGGAAGCATTACAGAAATCGGTACTTCTGACAACACCGCAACCGTAAGTGTTATTGATGAAAACGGCGACGATGTGTCAATCTACTACTCTATAACAATTGAATTCGGTACACTTGAGGTTATAGAGGATGATGGTTCAGGTGGTTCAGGTGGCTCGGGTGGCTCGGGTGGCTCGGGCGGCTCAGGCGGCTCAGGCGGATCGGGTGGAGGTGGAGCAGGAAAGCTCGACCTTAGCGGAAACATAAACGGCGGTCCTCTCGGTGACGGAGGAGGCGGAGGAGGAAATATAACACCTTGCTATATGGTGCAATCAACAAGAGATGGTAGGGTGTATTTGAGAATAAAGAGCTTTGGAGATTATAACGGCAACGGATTTAACGAGTCCGAGGAATATTACGTTCTTATAGACTCCAAATATTCTCCCTTGTATCTGACCTCAATAGCTCTTGCCGGACGAGGAGATGTCGCGGACATTATCAAAATAAAGTCTATGAACGGCCAGTACGTTTTCCCGTACTATACAGATCCGATAACAGACGGCATGGCGCAAGTAAGCGACGTGCTTGTATCGGGTATTACCGATGAAGTTTATCAACTTAATTACTATACGCTCTCCGATATCGGAAATCTCTGGCTCCCTGAGGAGTATACCGATTATGAGATGGCATACCGTGAATTCGTACATCAGAATTATCTTGCTATAGACGATGAAACGTTGTTATATATGCAGGGAATCATAACCAGACAGGGATTCGATAAACATTCGAGCAGCGTAATTAATGACGTGGCGGACTATATAGCTAACGCGGCAGTATATGATATGAAATATGACAGAGCGTTGGATCAGAGTTCTAATGTTGTAATAGCCTTCCTTGAAACGTATAAGAGGGGAATTTGTCAGCATTATGCGGCTTCCGCGGTTATGATGTATAGAGCAATGGGAATTCCTGCGAGATACACGGTGGGATACGTCGCCGATGCGCGCGCTGGGACTTGGACGGTGGTTACCGGATTTGAGGCTCACGCGTGGGTAGAGGTATATGTGGACGGTATAGGCTGGATAAGCGTAGAGGTAACGGGATCGGGAAATGATTTCGGCGATATGGACAACAATGATGACAAGCAGAAGCTCACTGTGTCTCCTGCATATCAGTATAAGGAATATGACGGTACTCCGTTATATGCTTCAAATGAGATATCCGTCTCATTTGAGCTTCAGGAGCTTCTTGATAAGGGATATAGCTACGACGTAGTTGTTATCGGAGAGCAGACCGAGGTTGGTACAAGTCCAAGCCATATTGAAAGCTTTATTCTGTATGACCAATATGGAAACGATGTGACCGATCAGTTCGAAATAACATACAAGCAGGGCACACTGGCCGTCTCCTCATACACGGTCAAGATCTTGCTGTATCAGCTCCAGAAATATTATGATGGGGTACCGCTTTATTTCACGAATGACGACTATGAGCTTATCACAAAGCTTCCTGACGGATTTACTCTTGATATTGACATACACATAAGTCTTACTAATGTAGGACAGCTTACTATGTCGGATATAAACAATAACATAAGCGAATACATTACCTACACAATTTATAAGGACGGCGTTCCCGTCACAGATAATGTGTTGCTGGTAGTAGACGTTTTTGACGGAATGAGCAATGATTACGTTCCGATAAGAATTGACCGTCCGAGCATAGAGTTGACATCTGCAAGTACGTCCAAAAAATTTGATGACGAGGTGCTTGTGTATGACAAGGTGTATATATCAAAGGGAGCACTCGCGGAGGGTGATACATTAGATGCGCACGCTTCGGGTATGATAGTTGATCCAGGTGAAACTGATAACATCATATTCAAAAAAGACGTCAAGATAATAAACGAGAACGGGGAAGACGTGACCAACAACTACGATATTACGTTGGTGTTTGGAACTCTTACTGTGCATGAATAGTGATTCACACGTTCTCACAAATATAAAAAGAAAAACCGCAAGCTATCGCGCTTGCGGTTTTTTGAATGCTCTAACCTCCGCTGGGAAATATTACCACGGCGGTTTCGGTGGATTTATGTAGTGGAGCAAAATGCTCGATTACGATATCGGAGTTTTCCCAAAGCCTATAGACCTGTGACATAATTTTATCTCCTTTTATGAGAAATGCGCTGCAAAGAGCTGCACTGCATAAATTATAATATTTTTCTCTCTGTTATGTCAATAACTTTTTAGTAAAAAGAGCTTTTTTTCACAAGCTTTTGCAATAGCTCTGTGAGGGGGAGAATCAGAAGTCCCGCGGCGAGATTGCCGATGCCGTGTATGATGTCGTATGGTATCCCTGCTATTATCCAGCTTATCAATCCGTTCAGATCAAGCCCGAACATAAGAGCCTGCGCGGGTGCGTAGAGAGCCCCGAACGCAAATCCGTGCAGAGCGCATAGCGCGGGATATACCACGCAACAGAGCCATCGAGGCATATTTTGTGGGAGCAGTATGGTTATCGCCCAAAGGATAGTCCATATATATGTATATGGCATCCACCACAGATTAAAGCCTCCGTACAGACCTATCAGTAAAACGTTTACATATATAGGTATCAAGGCTTTTGCGCGAAACACGAGAGTAAAGGTTATAGTCAACGCTCCGAGCAGGTGAACGTTGGGTAAGAATTCCATAATGACCTTGGAGCAGAACATAAGCGAGCCAAGCATAGCAAATAGCACGATCTCAAATATGCGCCGTCTCCATTTGTCAGGTCTCCTTTTTTGTGTTTGATGGTTCATGCTTTATTTGGTGTAAACGAATCTGTAATGCTCGCCGCCGCTTATGCTCGTTTCGGCAACTCCGACTGTCATATAGTCCTCGCCGCTGTAAAACGCCCAATAAGCTTGATCGGCGTTCCAATCCGCAGTGATTCCGTTAAGCACGTTGAAGAATGACGGGTCATTTATAAGACCATGCTCATACATAGCCTCGCCAAGCGTTGCCTTGTCGGTTTTGAGTGTGATAGTGATCTTTTGCTCCTCCGCCTCTATGTCAATGCTGACGGTCTTAGCGCCGTCGCCGAGCGTCGTGTCGGAAAGATAGGTAGCTTCCTCCCAAAGCCCCTTAGCATCAACCTTTTCGCAGGACATGAGGCAGAGAAGAGATGCGGCGCAGATGAGAATGGCCGCAAATGACAGAATGTGTTTTTTCATTTTTTGATCCTTTCTTTTTTGTAATTGCAAAAAAAGGATAAAATAAAAGCGCTCTCCACGAAGAGCGCGACACAACAAAGGATACCCTGCCCGTATCCATTGTCATAAACGACGTCTCCGATTGCCCAAGAGTCTTTTATCAGGCGCAGGCGATAAGCATTCCGACTTGGTGACTGCAAAAAATTCTTCGCGTCAGATTACGGTAATGGCTGTTGCCGCGGACTCTCACCGCGATTTCCTTATCCCCGAACAAAAGCAGAGCTCTTGTCCGACAACGATGCTTGGCATCGATGCACTGCGTTATTCTTTTTTGTAACACTATTTTACTACTTTCGATATGCTTTGTCAACCTTTTTATGAAACTATTAGTCTTTGAAGAATAAAAAATACCCCGTGTGCCACACGGGGTATATGAGATTATTGATTATTCTTTGTCAGCGTTGGTCTTTCTCGACTTGTTTACCATAAGGTTTGTAAGGATACCGAGAATGAGAGCGCAAGCAATGGCGGTGATAGTTACCTTGCCAAATGTGAGAGCAAGTCCGCCGATTCCAGAGATGAGTATTACAGATACTGTGAAGAGGTTTGAGTTGTGCTCAAGGTCTACCTTCTGCACCATCTTGAGTCCGGACACTGCGATGAATCCGTAAAGTGCCATACAAACACCGCCCATAACGCAAGAGGGAATGGAATTTACGAATGCAACGAATGGAGAGAGGAATGAGATCGCGATAGCCGCTACGGCGGTAGTTATGATAGTCACAACAGAAGCGTTTCCTGTAATAGCGACACAACCAACAGATTCGCCGTAAGTAGTGTTAGGACATCCACCAAAGAATGCTCCTGCCATAGAGCCTACACCGTCACCGAGAAGTGTGCGGTGAAGACCGGGATCCTCAAGAAGATCAGACTCAATGATAGAGGAGATGTTCTTGTGGTCGGCGAGGTGCTCTGCGAATACAACGAATGCAACGGGAACGTAAGCTACGGCGACGGTAGCGATATAAGAGCCGTCTATCTGGCTGAATCCACCGAGGGCATTAAGGAATGTGAACTCGGGGAGAGTGATGAATGTCTCAAGAGCTACCTTGCCCTCGGGAAGAAGAGCGTTGAAGGAAGAGAAATTGATAACCTTAAGTGCATCTATACCTGCGGCATTGCCTATTACGGTGAATATAGCGGCGACAGCATATCCTGCGAGGATACCCATGATAAAGGGAATGAGCTTAAGCATCTTTTTTCCGTATACCGAGCAGATGATAGTAACCGCCAGAGTAACGAGACCGCACACAAGAGCTACCTTGGGGTCGCCGCCTGCGGGAGCAGTCTGAAGATCTCCTGTTGCGTTGCCAGCCAAAGAAAGACCTATTATTGTGACTGTAGGGCCTATAACTACGGGAGGCATAAGCTTGTTTATCCAGTTGACACCTGCTATTTTTACGATAATAGCGATGATAACGTATACCAAGCCTGCAAGAACTGCACCGAGGATAAGTCCAACGTAACCGAGAGCCATAGAGCTTGCTCCTGCGAATGCAGCAGCCATAGAGCCGAGGAAAGCAAAAGATGATCCGAGGAAAACGGGGCTACGGAATTTTGTGAAAAGAAGGTACACTAGTGTTCCTATACCTGCTCCGAAAAGAGCAACGGTGGAGCTCATAGGCTTGTCGAAGGTCCACGCTATAGCACCGTCACTGATCATTTGTGCTACGTTGCCGTTAATTATAACGGGAACTACGAGAGTAGCTGCCATGATCGCAAGAAGCTGCTGGATCGCGAACACGATAACTTGCGCGAATTTCGGTTTGTCTTTAACGCCGTAGATGAGTTTCATAAGAATCCTCCAAATGAAATTATAATATTTATTTCAAGCAGAAACACCTGCCTAAAAACCGAAAAAAGTAAATATTGCGCGATTTGAGTCAAAAAAACCAATTCTAGACTATTGTACCATGTTTTTAACGGTTTGTAAATAGTGTGAGAACAAATTGTTTTTTGATTTTATGTAGAATTTTGTCGTCAAAATCTGTGCAGATTACACAAAAGACAAAAATATGCTCAAATATGATTTTTTTAAGATTGACAATCTTTGAAAAAAAGTTTATAATGTAAGATGTGTTATCCTATTTTAATGGGGAGGAACCCAAATTGAGAAAAGACATCTTGAAGCTCATTGAGGAAAATTCGGCTAAATTTTCCAAGGGACAGAGACAGATAGCAAGCTTCATAAAGGAGCACTATGACAAGGCGGCGTATATGACTGCGGCAAGGCTCGGACAGGAGGTCGGGGTCTCGGAGTCGACGGTGGTACGTTTTGTTATGGAGTTTGGATTCGAGGGATATCCCGAGTTCAGAAAGGCATTGCTCGAGCTTGTTCGCGCAAAGCTGACTGCGGTCCAGCGTATTGAGGTCACAAATAACCTCATAGGCGACGCCGACGTGCTTGAAAAGGTGCTTTATTCCGATATAGAGAAGATAAAAAAGACGCTTGACGGAATAGACAGAGATGCCTTTGCTAAGGCGGTCAGCGCAATAGTTGACGCAAAGACGGTCTATATACTTGGAATGAGAGGCTCGTCCTACCTTGCGGGATTCCTGAATTATAGCTTTAGAATGATATCCGATAACGTGAGGCTGGTGCAGACCACCTCGGGCAGTGAGACATTTGAACAGATGATGAGTGTTGGAGAAGACGATACGGTGATAGCCATAAGCTTCCCAAGATATTCCAAGAGTATAATAAACGGCGTAGAGTATGCTCAGAGCCGTGGAGCCAACGTCATAGCTATCACGGATAGTGAGGGCTCTCCCATAGCTCCTTATGCCAGCCAGCTTCTTGTGGCACAGAGTGATATGGCGTCCTTTGCCGATTCTCTCGTCGCGCCTATGTCTGTTATAAACGCTCTTATCGTCGCCGTGTCAAGAGAGTGCGGAGACAGATTTGCCGAGAGATTGCACAGACTTGAAACTGTTTGGGACGAGTACAACGTCTACGACAAATCCAGAAGCTGACGGAGTTGTGAAATGACACAAGACGATATATACACACCGCGCCGTGTTGCCGTAATAGGCGGCGGAGCGGCGGGAATGATGGCGGCTATACACGCGGCAAGTATGGGGGCTTCGGTAACTCTGCTTGAGAGGAACGAGAGGCTCGGTAAAAAGCTCCGCATCACAGGCAAGGGAAGATGCAACGTCACAAACGATTGCGGTACGGAGGAGTTTTTGCAGAACGTGCCTACAAATCCCCGATTTCTGTATGCCGCGCTCAATAGATTTTCAACCGCTGATACAAAGGATTTCTTTGAAGAATGTGGAGTTCCGCTTAAGGTGGAAAGAGGAAAAAGAGTTTTTCCGAAGTCTGATAAGGCGTCTGATATAGTCCGCGCGCTATCGGACAGATGCCGTGACTTAGGAGTTGAGATAAAGCATACTCGCGTTACGGGCGTGGATATAAGTGACGCTCAAGTTGCGGGAGTCGTCACCGCGGGGGGAACAATTCCCGCCGATGCGGTAATAGTTTGCACGGGCGGTCGCTCATATTCCGTGACGGGCTCGGATGGAGACGGATACACCTTTGCGCTTCGCGCGGGACATACCGTTACAGAGCTCAGACCATCGCTGGTTCCAATAGTGACCGAGGGCAATCTCTGTCAAAGAATGCAGGGACTTTCTCTTAAGAACGTGGCTATGAGGATAGCTCGGAGAGATAACGGCAAGATAGTTTACGAGGATTTCGGTGAGATGATGTTTACGCATTTCGGAATGACAGGACCTATGGTGCTTTCTGCATCAGCTCATCTTCCCGATATAGCAAGCGGTGTATATGAGGCGCATATCGACCTCAAGCCCGCGCTGGACGACGCCGCGCTCGACGCGCGAATCCGCTCGGACTTTGCCAAGTATAATAACAAAGATTTTATAAATTCTCTCGGAGACCTGTTGCCGCTCAAGGCCATCGAGCCCATAGTAGAGCTTTGCGGCATAGACCCGAGAAAAAAGGTCAATTCCGTTACCCGAGAGGAAAGACGGTCTTTGCTCGAGACTATAAAGTGCTTGCGGATACCGCTTCTGCGCTTCAGACCGATAGACGAGGCAATAATAACCAAGGGAGGAGTGTCCTTGAGCGAGATAAACCCCAAGACTATGGAGTCAAAGCTTGTCAAGGGGCTTTATTTTGCGGGGGAGGTGCTCGACCTTGACGCATACACAGGGGGCTTCAACCTCCAGATAGCTTTCTCGACTGCCGTGGTTGCGGGCGAGAGCGCGGCAACAGAATATTGAAACATAATTTTGGGGAGTGCAAAATGAATAAGAAAATAGCAATAGCAATAGACGGCCCGGGTGGCGCGGGCAAATCCACTATATCCAAGGCCGTGGCAAAGAGGCTTGGAATAATCTACGTCGATACGGGAGCTCTTTATAGGACCGTGGGATATTACGGACGAGAGCACGGCTTGTCTGTCGAGGACGTCAAGGTCAGCGAGAAGATAACGCCTATGCTCGACGATATAAGAATAGAAATAAAGTACATCGACGGTACTCAGCACGTTATACTCAACGGCGAGGACCTGGGTGACAAGATAAGACAGCCCGATATCTCTATGTACGCCTCCGCGGTATCAAGCGTACCGTCGGTCCGCGCGTTTTTGCTTGAGGCTCAAAAGGAGCTTGCGAGAAAGAACAGCGTGATTATGGACGGACGGGACATAGGCACCGTGATACTTCCCGATGCCGAGGTCAAGATATTTATGACCGCCTCCGATGAGGCAAGAGCACAGAGAAGATATAAGGAGCTTTTGAGCAAGGGCATAGAGGCGAATTTTGATGACGTGCTCAAGGAGCTTCGTGAACGTGACCACGCCGACTCCACGCGTGCGGCGGCACCTCTCAAGCCTGCGGACGACGCTCACATCTTTGATAACTCCGACTGCGATTTTAACGCGTCCGTCGAATATATAATCAAATTTGTAGAAGAAAAAACGGGAGTGAAAGCAGTTGAAAAGTAAAGCGTATATCTGGGTGAAAAAATACCTGGCAGGAATAGTAAGATTTCTGTTCAGAATAAAGGCTCACGGAAGTGAGAATGAGCCTGACGTGTCGCAGGGCCCGTATATTATGGTCTGCAACCACATCTCAAATGCCGACCCCGTGTTTCTGTGTGCCTCGACAGATCTCCAACAGCCTCATTTTATGGCTAAAAAGGAACTCTTCAAGGTACCGCTTCTCAATAAGCTTGTAGCCGCGCTTGGCGCCTATCCCGTGGACCGTAGTGGCGCGGACGTCGGAGCGGTGCGCAAGACAATCAAAATGCTCGAGAAAGGAAAGAGCATAGGCATATTCCCGCAAGGTCACAGACAAAAGGGCAAGGACCCACGACAGACCGATGTCAAAAACGGCGTGGCAATGATAGCGGTAAAGGCGCAGGCAACAGTTTTGCCGTGTTTTATAAAGACAAAAAAACGCAAATGGACACCCTTCTGCCGAGTTGACGTGTATATAGGCAAGCCCATAAGCTTTGAGGAGCTTGAATATGATCCCGAGGCAACGGGAGAGTATAAAAGGATCTCTCAGTATATCTTCAACAAAATATGTGAGTTGGGAGAGAACAGCTGTGAAAAATAGCGCTCGAGTTGGACACGACGGACACGTTCAGGTAACAGTTGCCAAAAATGCGGGATTCTGCTTTGGCGTGGCGAGAGCGGCAAAGGCGGTTGAGGACGAGATAGCCAAGTCTGTTGTGGGCGAGAGGATATACACTCTTGGAAAGCTTATACACAACGATACTTATAATGCTTATCTTGCAAGTCAGGGCGTAGGTGTTGCCGAAGCAGAGGATATAGAGCGTCTTGCGGAAGAAGCGTGTGAGAGCGCACCAGTTAGGGTGTTCGTGAGGGCTCACGGAATATCAAAGCAGACCAAGGCTCTCCTTGAGAGCTCTGCCGCGAAAAATCCCCATTTTTCATTTATCGATTGCACCTGTGTGTTTGTGGACAAAATACACAAAACGGTGGCCGAGCATAATGATGAAGACGGAACTCTTTTAGTGCTCGGAAGTAAAACTCATCCCGAGGTTTTGGGCTTTTGTAGTCAATTTGACGGAAAAATATTTGTTTTTGAGAATTGTGAGCAGCTTTTGGCGGAAATTGAAAGCGGAATCATAAAGAAAGATTGCGCAAAAGCACCAATTGCATTGGCACAAACTACCCAAAATTTAGGAGAATGGGAGAAAATAAAAAAAGTTTTAAAAAAACTATATACAAACCCCTTAATTTTTGATACAATATGTAATGTTACGGAAAGCAGACAACTCGAAGCCGTAAAGCTATCTAAGATCAATGATTTTATGATAGTCATAGGTAGCAGAGGGAGCTCAAATTCCGCCAAGCTGTATTCTATATGCAAGGCCGAATGTGACAACACTGTTATGATAGAAAACGCCGATGAGATGACACAGTATTTTCCGTTTATCCACAATAAAGTGGGAATTGTAGCGGGGGCATCGACTCCGCACAGTATAATTCAGGAGGTAGAAAGAAAAATGAGCAAGACTGAAAACTTTGCAGAGCTTCTCGAGACATCACTCAAAACTTTAAATACAGGAGATACTGTTACCGGATACGTTACCGCAGTAAACGACAGCGAGATTCAGCTTGACGTTGGCGCAAAAGTAACCGGCATCATCAAGGCTGACAAGATCACAGACGATCCTTCCGCAAAGCTCACCGAGATGTTCAAGATCGGTGACGCAGTAGAGGCCTTCGTTGTTCGCGTAAGCGACGTTGACGGATTCGCTACTCTTGACAAGAAGAGAGTTGATTCCGACAAGAACTGGGGCAAGATCGTAGCGGCAAAAGAGAACGGCGACGTTCTTGAAGGAACTGTTATAGAGGTAGTTAAGGGCGGCGTAGGCGTTATCGTTCTCGTTGACTCCACTCGTGTATTTGTACACGCAAGCCAGACAGGCGTTCCCAAGAGCACTGACCTTACAACAATGATAGGAACCAAGGTAAAGCTCAGACTTACCGAGGTAGAGAATAAGAGAGCAAAGGGCTCTATCAGCGTTCTTCTCCGTGAGGAAAGAAAGAAGGCAGAGGCAGAGTTCTGGGCAAGCATCGAGGAAGGCAAGCAGTATACAGGTAAGGTAAAGAGCCTTACGTCCTTCGGCGCATTCGTTGACCTTGGCGGCGTAGACGGAATGGTACATACCAGCGAGCTCTCCTGGAAGAGAATCAAGTCTCCCGCAGAGGTTGTATCTGTTGGTGATGAGATCACTGTTACAGTTAAGAGCTTCGACGCAGAGAAGAAGAGAATTTCTCTCGCATACAAGACCGATGACACTAATCCCTGGACGATATTCAAGACCAACTACGCAGTAGGCGATATCGTTGCGGTTAAGATAGTGAATATGATGCCCTTTGGCGCATTCGCAGAGATCGTTGACGGAGTTGACGGACTTATCCACATCTCCCAGATCGCTATGACCAAGATCACAAAGCCTGCTGACGTTCTTGAGCTCGGACAGACAGTTGACGCAAAGATCACCGAGATCGACGACGAAAAGCAGAAGGTAAGCCTTTCTATCAGAGCGCTTCTTGAGGAAGCAAAGGCTCTCGAGGAGGGTATTCCCGAGGAGGCTGCTGAAGAGGTAGCTGAGGAAGCAGTTGAGACAGTTGCAGAGGTAGCCGAAGAGGCTGCAGCAGATGCTGAATAATTTGTAATTTATAAAACATCGCCGACGTTAGCTGACGCGCCGTAACGAAGGTTTCAAAAACAAGTGGTAAAGACAATCGATACAGTATATCGCAAATAATAATTTGAATGGAGATACTGTAATGAAAACATTGTATGAAACACTTGGTGTAACCTATCGTGAAGAAAATGGGCGTCTTATTCCGGAAATAAAACTGCCCGAACAAACCAATTATCAAATTGGCAAGTACGGGCAGTTTTATCTTGACTATATTAAAAACCACCGTCGCGGAAGATATACCACTCTGCTGACCGAGGGTAAGTTAAATGCGCGGTTGCACGATATCGACCTTGAAGCAAACGAAATACTTGAAACCATCATCCCCCGCCTCGCTTCCGAAAGAGGTATCGACGAGAATTTGAAAGCTCGCGATATACTCCATTGGGTTGCCAAGATGAACAACATCAAAGCAAGTGCGGAAGAAATCGTTTTGCGGGAGATCATTTATCAATAAAGTAACAAAATAAACATCTTTGGCCGCCGATGATGACTGAAATAGTCGTTATCGACGGCTTTGTTATAGACTAATTCACAATTTTATGATATAATTTTATAAACTAATGCACCCAAATTCAAAAAAGCCACACTATATGGATGAAAGGAGGCGAGAAAATGCAAGAAACGAACGAAATGCGTGATCGGCTTATCAATGAGTTTGCCGAAAATTATATGGAGAAGCTGTTTTACTTCTGCTTGAAGAAGACCGGCAGCCACATTGAAGCGGAAGATCTGACACAAGATATCGCGCTTCAGATCATCACTGCTTTGAATAAAGGTACGATTCTAACGAGTTTTTCAGCGTGGGTATGGCAGATCGCGCGCAACCGTTATTCCGTATGGGCAAAAGAAAAGCATAATCGAAACGAATCGGTAACCGGTTCCGATATCGGCGATTATGAGATCGAGGACGAAAGCGAAAATATCCTTGATGAAATGATACATACAGAGCAAATGGCTCTGCTCCGACGAGAGTTGGCGTTCATCAAGAGCGATTATCGCAATATAGTCGTTGCCTATTACATAGAAAACAAAAATGTTCGTGAGATTGCAGAATCGCTCTCGCTTCCCACAAATACGGTGAAGTCACGGCTTCTCCGTGCACGAGAAATATTGAAAGAAGGTATGGATATGGCAAGAGAATTTGGAAAATTAAGCTATAATCCCGAAAATATTGCATTTTGGGTTAATGGGTTACATGGGGCAAATGGCGAACCCGGAATTTATGTTTCGCGTTCTCTCAGTAAAAACATTATGCTTGCAGCATATAGAACACCTGCAACGGCAGAAGAACTTGCAATGGAGGTGGGAGTAGCTCTTCCGTATATGGAAGAAGAACTATCTACACTTGTAGATGCTACATTGATGAAGAAAAATGGCAATAAATACGAAACCAACATTTTTATTGTGAGTGCGGAAGCACAAGAAAAGATTTGTGCACATGTGCGTGGGATTGCTCCTGAGCTTACAAAGGCGATCATTGACACGATGGAGTATAATATTGAGTGGTCAAACAAAAATGCACCTAATTGGCATGAAGGTTATCAAAGCTATGAGGATATGAAGTGGGTGCTTCTTATGATCGAAGCTGATAACGTATCTTTTGATACCCTTAAGCCTTTTAATAAAAACGCCAAAGATGTTCCTAATATTGGTCCATGGGGACATACTATCCGTCCTAATGGTGGCGAATGGGATTTGCTTGGTATGGAAATCCATCACGGCGATGAGCCCAAACATGTGGGTCTTAGCGGATGTGTTTCATGCCCCAACGAAAAGGATTTGCCCGAAATTATGTTCCGTCAATTCCGCTTCAAGTATTGCGGAATTGAAAATCGCACACCACCGGTTCTTACCTATGCGGACGGGCAAGCAATGGTTGCGGTTGCCGAGGGCAAGAGCGCAGATATTGATAAGTCTATTCTAAACAGATTAGAATCTTATGGATATATCAAAAAGACTGATGATGGTTATATTCCCGCCATTATGGTTATGCGCAAAAACAAATCAAGCAAAATGCCAAAGGAGATACGAGAACAATTTGAGGCGCTTCGCCATAAAGCAACGGAAATAGCGACTCGTCACTATTTGTTCTGCCGAGAACAGATTTATAAAGAAATTCCCGAATTCTTGAAAGAGGATGAATTTCAAATCGATCACGCTTGCGTTAACATTTTTTCAATGCGCGGCGCGGTCTTGGAAGAAGCTATCAGACAAGGCTATTTAACCTTTGACAAGGATAACAACAAACAGATGTTGGGGGCTTATTTAGTGATCTAATATTTCACCGCCGAGAGTAACCGTTTGGCTACTCTCGGCGGTATTTTATACATTCTTCGATTTCAACCAATGTTTTGTTATCTTGTCGATAAATCTCTATTTCAGAGAAATAATAAAATATCGCTCTGTTGACTCTACCGTTAGTTTCATGTATAATATAGTCACAAGCTCCGGAACTTGAATTTTTTCGAGAGGTGAAAAATATGTACGAATGTAAGATCGCAGAAAAATTGGTGGAGCTCCGCACTTCAAAGGGAGTAACACAAGAAGATGTGGCACAAAGCCTATCTATTTCAAATAAAACGGTTTCCAAATGGGAGAATGGAGTTTCCCATAAATAAGGATACAGGAATCAATCCACAGACATACATTGCTTACGAAAACTAAAAATGTATGGAGAATTGATACTATGAAAAAATCCTTATTTGAAAACAATAGCCTTACTTATCGTGAAGAAAACGGACGCTTATACCCTAATCTTGAACTGCCTGAGCAGACAAATTACAATATTGGTAAATACGGCTTATTACATCTTGATTTCATCAAAGAACATCGCAAAGGCAGATATACCACCATCATTACGGAATGTCGATTGAATGAATATCTCCACAAGATTGACCTCGAAGCAAACGAGATGCTTGAAACCATCGTCCTCCGCCTTGCTACTGAAAGAGGTATTGACGAGAACTTGAAAGCTCGTGATATGCTCCGTTGGGTAGCCGAGATGAACAACGTCAAAGCAAGCGCAGAAGAGATTGTCTTGCGGGAGGTGGTGTTGGTATGAAGTCGATTATCAACGAACTTTGGCGCGGAAACATCTGCCCTCAGACCGATAGCCGAAACAACTCTTCCAAAATGAAAGAGCTTATGGAATATACGGCTCGACACCACGATGACCTGCTCAAAACGATGACCGATGAACAGAAGGAAATCTTTGAGAAGTTTGATGACTGTTGGAGCGAGTATACGAGTTACGCAGAGGAAGCCATTTTTACTTATGCTTTCAAACTCGGTATGCAGATCGCTATCGAAACTTTAACCGAATGATCAACGAGTGCAGATAGAAATAATCGGTCTGCACTTGCCTTTTGCTTTTAAAAAACTTTCAATTTGCCGTCATAAAAATTCACAAATCCATCATTGACAATTACGTTTGCGAATAGTATAATATGGAATAGTTCAAAAACGAACAAAAGGAGTTTTTTATGATAACGATTCAGGAAATGAATGGACACGCAAGAAAGATAGGCTTGGCATACGAAAAGGCATTATTGCCACTGGCTAAAGAAACCGATATGCCCCATACTGCGATCAGCATCCTTCTTTTTATTGCCAATAATCCCGAGTTTGCTACGGCAAGCTATATTTGCGATATGAGAGGACTGAAGCGATCCGTGGTGTCTGCTCACGTTGAGAGTTTGGAGCAGGGAGGGTACATTGAAAGACGTGCCGTTCCCGGTGACAGAAGAAAGGACGCACTTGTATGCACGGAAAAGGCGCTGAAGATCGTTGAAGCAGGACGGGCGCGTCAGATTCAGTTCGCGAGTGCGGTGCTTGAAGGGATCAGTGAGGAGGATCGCGCTGTGATGGAGCGTTGCTTCCTCAGAATGAATGCCAATATTGATAGGATTATTAAGGAGAAATAACCGCAAATGTTCAAATTACTAAAGTATATGAAAAAGCGGGAACGGTGGATGGTTCTCGGTTGTATTGCTTTGATCATCGGACAGATCTATTTTGATCTGACGATGCCAGACTATATGAGCGATTTGACGGTTTTGATCAACACCCCCGGAAGTGAAATGGCAGATATTCTGACTGTGGGCGTGAAAATGCTCGGCTGTACGCTTGCAAGCGCTGTATTGGCGATTGCTTGCGGATTTCTGACCTCGCGTATTGCATCGGGATATAGTTTTGCGGTCAGAGAAAAACTGTTTTCTCACGTTATGTTGCTTGGAAAATCTGAAACGTCTAAGTTTTCAATTCCGAGCTTAATTACAAGAACGACCAATGATATTACGCAATTGCAGATGATCGTCGTTATGGGACTGCAATCCCTTGTAAAAGCGCCTATTATGGCGGTATGGGCGATCATTAAGATCCTCGGCAAGAGCTGGGAGCTGTCTGCCGTAACGGCATCCGCAGTCGTTGTGATATGCACAACAGTACTTGCCATTATGTCGGTTTGTTTGCCTCGCTTCCGTAAGGTTCAGAAGCTGACCGATACGCAGAACCGCATGGCAAGAGAAAATCTGACAGGCATCAATGTGGTTCACGCTTTCAATGCGGAAGGCTATCAGACCGAGAAGTTTGACGTGCCCAACACCGAGATGATGAATACACAGCTGAAAAATCAACGCTTGTTTTCCTTGATGCAGCCTGTGATGGGAAGTTGTATGAACGGTCTTTCCTTGGCAATCTATTGGCTTGGCGCGGCTCTTATCAATCAAATAGCGCTTACCGACGTCGCGGGTAGAATCGCGATGTTCAGCGACGTTGTGGTGTTCAGCACTTATGCGACCTACGTGGTCATGTCCTTTATGATGATGGTTATGGTGTTTATGATGCTTCCCGCAGCGCAGGTGTCGGCGGAGCGTATCAATGAGGTGCTTGACAGACAGGCAACCGTCACCGAGGGTGCAAATAGCAGTGCCGACGAGATTGGAACAGTAGAGTTCAAAAACGTATCCTTTGCTTATCCCGAGGCGCAGGAGGAGGCTATTTCCGATATCTCCTTCCGCATTGAAAAGGGACAGACCCTTGCCATCATCGGCGCGACCGGTTGCGGAAAAACAACGCTGATTTCTTTGATTGCGCGCTTCTATGATGCTACCAAGGGCGAAGTCCTTGTAGACGGAGTCAATGTCAAGGACTATAGCTTTGACGGTTTATATAACAAGATAGGGTATATCACCCAAAAGGCAGTACTGTTTGCAGGCAGTATCCGAGAGAATATTACCTTTGGTGAAAGCCAAGACGGCTTTGACGAGGAAACGGTGGATATGGCGATCTCGCTCTCTCAAGCAAAGGAGTTTGTAGATAAGACCGAGGGCGGTAAGGAACACCGCATCGTTCAGCTGGGTAAGAACGTGTCGGGCGGACAGAAGCAACGTCTTTCGATTGCCCGCGCTCTTGCGAGAAAGCCCGAAATACTGATATTTGACGACTCCTTTTCGGCGCTTGACTATAAGACCGATGCAACGCTGCGCCACGGACTTGCAAAAGAACTGTCGGATACCACTAAAATCATTGTGGCACAGCGTATCAGCACCATTCGTGATGCTGATCAGATCATCGTGCTTGAGCGCGGTGAGGCGGTGGGTATTGGCACACACGACGAGCTGATGGAAAGCTGCTCGGTTTATCGAGAAATCGCGCAGTCTCAGCTGACGGCTGCCGAGCTTGCGTAAGGAGGTGCCGAAATGAAACAAACACTTGCTAAAATTTTCAAATACATGGGCAACGCGCCTCTCGTTATTTTTGCGTTGCTTCTCGCCGCGCTTGCCGCGGTTATGACGATCATCACGCCCGATAAGGTCGGAGAGATTACGAATATTATTTCCGACGGACTTATGGGCGGCATCGATATGTCTGCTATCGCCAAGGTGGGCATCACGCTGATCGTATTTTATCTGATCGGCGCTTTAGCAAACTTTGTTCAGCATTATATTATGGCGACGGTCACACTCAAAGCCTCTCGCAGAATGCGCCACGACCTTTCGGTCAAGATCAACAAAGTGCCGCAAAAGCAGTTTGGCGAGACCTCAACGGGTGACATTCTCAGCCGTATTACCAACGACGTGTCGGTGCTTCAGCAAGGCATGACCAATAGTTTGCCCACGATGATCAGTGCCGCGACGCAGTTTATCGGCTGTCTCATTATGATGTTCGTGACCGAATGGCATCTTGCCCTGACTGCCGTTCTCATCACGATGGTCGGTATGGTGCTTTTGATGCTCATTATGGGACGCTCACAGAAATACTTCAAGCAGAGGCAGATCAGCCTCGGCGCGCTGAACGGATACGTTGAGGAAATGTATTCGGGACACGATGTCGTTCGCATCTCACGTGCCGAGAAGAAGGTACTGAACCGATTCGGTAAGCTTAACAAAGACGTTTATGACGCAAACTGGAAATCTCAGTTCCTGTCGGGTATGATGCAACCCCTGATGAACGTCATCGGCAATCTTTCCTACGTTGCCGTGTGTGTCATCGGCGCGGCTCTCGCTATAAACGGAACGATCAAGTTCGGTGTCATTATCTCCTTTATTCTGTACGTTCGTCTCTTTACCGCCCCCTTGACGCAGATCGCGCAGGGAATGACCAATTTACAGACGGCTACCGCAGGCGCAGGACGCATCTTTGAGTTCATGGAAGCCGAGGAGCTGGAGAATGAAAGCGGTAAGCCCAAGCACGAAACCGAGGAAACAAAGGGAGCGGTGGTATTCGATCACGTTCGTTTTGCCTACCCCGAAAACCCCGACAAGGTCATTATCAAGGACTTTTCGGCAAAGGTGACGCCCGGGCAAAAGGTTGCCATTGTCGGCCCCACGGGTGCGGGCAAGACCACGATGGTAAATCTCTTGATGCGATTCTTTGAGATCAACGGCGGCAGCATCACCGTTGACGGCACACCCATTCACGATATTCGCCGCGAGGACGTTCACGATATGTTCGGTATGGTATTGCAGGACACTTGGCTCTTTGAGGGAACGGTTCGTGAAAATCTTGCCTACAATATGACGGAGATCACCGACGAGGATATTATGCGCGTTGCCAAGGTCTGCGGAATCGACAAATTTATTCGTTCCTTGCCGCAGGGGCTTGACACGGTGCTGACCGAGGGAACAACTATCTCGGCAGGACAAAAGCAGCTTCTCACCATCGCACGTGCGATGCTTCAGGACGCACCTATGCTGATCCTTGACGAAGCGACCTCGTCCGTAGATACGAGAACCGAGGTCATCATTCAAAGAGCCATGGATGAGCTGACGAAAGGAAGAACCAGCTTTGTCATCGCACACCGCCTTTCCACTATTCGCAATGCCGATCTCATCCTTGTTATGAAGGACGGTGACGTAATCGAAAGCGGAGATCACGAGGCGCTTATGAAGCAGGAGGGCTTCTACTATCAGCTTTATCAGAGTCAGTTTGATGTAGAAGAACAGGACGTATAAAAGATGAATCAAAGAAACTATCAAAAATATCAGCACTTCGCTATTTGAAGTTGGTATTGAGTCAACCTCTTTGTAATTGCTCGCGTGTTCTGCAATGTTGCTTTTTAAAACCTTACCTCAATGATCTGAGGCGGTGAGGAATATTATGTTCTCACCGCTTTTTTCTTACAATAAATATCAAAAGTTATTGACATATACCAAAAACCGTGATATAATTGGTATATACCAAAAATAAGGAGCTATGTGAGATGCCAAGACCGAGAAAATGCCGCAAGGTTTGCAGAATGCCCATTGCAGATACATTCGTTGCTAATTCAGCTAAAGAGGAAGCAGTCGTTTTGACCGTTGATGAATATGAGTGCATTCGACTCGTTGACTATCAGGGTTTTTCTCAGGAGCAATGCGCTGAATATATGCAGGTATCTCGTGCGACTGCACAGCTAATTTGTGATACTGCAAGAAAGAAGCTTGCTTCAGCTCTTGTGAACGGATATACGATTCGCATAGAGGGTGGCGATTACCATCTTTGTGACGGGCAAGAAACGCACTGCGGATGCGGTGGCTGTCAAAAGCACTGCCAACGAAAAAGTGATGCGGAATAAATAACGTTTTTCATTCAAAATTAGTATTTAGGAATTGGAGGTATAAGAAAATAATGCTAAGCAAGAACTGGAAAAGCATTGTTGCCTTTTTGTGCATATTATTAGTCATAGTCTATACCTCTATCGTTTTCTTGCCTCACGCACACGACTGCGTCGGTTCAGATTGTACTGTTTGCGCTTTGATTGAGACCTCACGTAACACGATGATTGGTCTTGTGCTTGTTGCCACAGTGCATCAATTAGCAAATATC
>JAEIGA010004045.1_pt1 | contig 22716 bp, 36 predicted proteins | sample 9270691 | NCBI WGS metagenome assembly JAEIGA01 (sample SAMN17057246, study PRJNA624740) | gut metagenome | biome: biome; isolation source: fecal sample | host: Bos grunniens | place: China: Xizang | collected 2019 | reverse complement strand
TAAAAAAGATATTTTAAAAAAAGAAGATGAAAGCAAAAAAGAAAAAGTATCAGATTCAAAACCTTTAGTAACTGGAAAAGAGAAGAAAAAAACTTTAATCGATCATATTTCTGAAAACTTTATGATAGCTAAAAAAGGAAATATTAAAGATCGATTTATTTGGGAATGGCTAATACCTGGAATTGAATCGGCCGTAGTTGACTGGATTCATATTCTTTTAATGGGCGATAAATATGGGTCTAGATATATTTCCAGAAGAAGGTCTCGAGGAAGAGATGGCGATACTGATTATACAAAGCCATGGTATGAAGGAGCTTCTAAAGAAGAACATATCCCTAAAGTTACTACCCAGCCAGAGATATTTTACGATTCTAGAGAAGAAGCAGACTCCGTTCTTGTTCGAATGAACGAATATCTTGAAGATTATGGCAGAGTTAGTGTGAAAGATTTATATTTCTTGTCTAATCTTCCAACTAACTCTGCTATGTATAACATTGGATGGACAGATCTTGAAGAAGCAGATGTTATCAAAGTTCCAGAAGGATATTTATTAAAAATGCCTAAAGTTAAAACGATCAGAAGGTAGGTGGATAAAAATGTCTGATAGATATTATTACGTTGATTATATTACAAAACTAGTTAAAGTTGTATATGGTCCTTATAGATTTTCGATTGTTTACAGCGGCATTGTTGAACTGAAAAAAGATATACAACATATTATATCTAATTTTGATAGAGACTTTTCTATGCAAGAAATATACGAATACTTTTTTGATACAAGTGTGCCAGAATATTTGGAATCGAAGGCTGGCCATTTTGGATGGCATAAACTTGATAAATTAGATTTTATTATAGAAGAGGAAATATTCCACCCCGGTTTATTTGTCTTAAGATTTCCACCCTATCAATGGTATGTCGACAATGATTATGTGCGGCATGATATTAATATTAATAGACCAGATACCAAACCGTGTGTAAAAACCGAATCTGAAATTAACGACTCTAAGACCAGCAATAAGAATTATATTGAAAAGGAGAATGATAATATGAAGTATATTAAGACCAATATTATTCCTGTTGTGACTAATGTTCAGATCTTTAACGATCGTGTTGTTAAAGTAACATTTGCAGATGGGTCTTTCACAAAAGCTATCTGTGCCAAGGATGATATTTTTAATATCGATACTGGTATTATGGTTTGTCTTATTCGGCGTATGATTGCTAAGGATGCCGATAATGCAGGATATGCATTTAATCGGCTCATGAGTGATATTCATCATACCATGGAAAAGAATGAAAAAAATGCTCGTAAGGAACGAGAACGCCTGGCTAAAGAAAAGGCTGAAAGAAAAGCTATTAATAAGAATCGAGAGCGAAAGAATGACCAAAGGCGCTGCGATTATATGAACGAGATGAGCGAAATTATTAAAGTAGGAGTTTTGAATGCCCTTCTTTATAGAGATGAAAATCCTAACGACCAGCTTTATTGCGATAATCTTAATAATTATGCAGATGCCATAAAAGTAGGCGTCTTGAATGCTCTTAGTAAGGTTGATGGAATTCAATTAAACACTAAAGATATTCCACAGGATGACGACGGAGCTGATGAATAATGAGCGGCTCTCGAGAAGGAAAAATTATTACACCTATTAGAAAAGCAATGGATGATAAACGTTATAAAGGCGTAAAATTTCATTGCAAAAGTCCAGAACATGCAGAAACTGTTCGAACTTGTGCCTATATAACAGGCATTAAAAGAAACGGGTACATGTTTAAATCTCATAGAAATAATTGTGAACTTATAATTTATAAAGAAGGGGTTGATATTTGGGCTGGTGGAAAATACATTCATGTTTATTTCGATAATCATGGACAATATGATATGCTAGAATAATTAGAGATTAAAAACAAAGTCTTTGCAGAGAGGGCTAAAACTTAAGCCCTCTCTAATTTTTTATATTTTCAGGAGGAGACAGATATATGTTTAAGTTGCCGGTAAAAGTAACCAGAACTATTGGTAAAATCATGTGGAAAACAAAAAAAGCTTCTCCGGAGATATGTCTTGTCTCCGGCTTAATTCTTGGTGGAACTGCTTTTGTTATTGGAGTTGTTAACACTTGGAAGAATAAGGATAAACTTTCCAATGATATAGACAAGATTACAGAAGCAAAAGAACTCGTATGTGAGATTCCAGAAAACGCGACTGAAGAAGAAGCAGCGAGTACTGTAATCGTTTCTGTTGAGGAAAAAAGAATCGCCATAAGAAAAGCTTGGATTGTATTCTTTAAAGATACAGTACATGCATATTGGTTGCCTTTTATCCTCATTCTCAGTTCTGGAGGTTTGATACTTGGAGGCCATAAACTTCTTCGTAAAGAGCTATCGAGTTTGACTGCTGCTTATGCTATATTAACGGATCGATTTAAAAAGTATCGTGAGCGAGTTGTTCTTGATCAAGGTCTCGATAAAGACCGAGAATATATGTTTGGAAAGAATGACGAAGTTACTATAACAACCGATAACGGCAATGGAGATCTTGAAGTTACAAAATCTCCTGGCTATCGTTCGAATATTTCTCCTTATGCGTTCTGGTTCAGCGAGGGAATCTTTGACGAAAAAGAATGCCGTTGGAAATGGCGCACAAAGATGTGGGATCAAAATAAGGGTAAATGCATTAAGAATCTTCGTTGGATACAGAATGCCGCAAATGATCGTCTTACCGTTCAAGGATGGCTTAAACTAAATGATGTTCTCCGTATGCTTGGAGCTCCTTTAACTGCTACAGGCGAGCACGTTGGATGGGTTAAGAAGTCGCTTTTTGGTGGAGACGGATTTATTGATTTTGGCGTATTTCCTGAATTTTGTAACGGGCAAAGACAGTTGCCTGTGAATAGATCTTTTCTTGATCTTGATAGCAATCAAATGGCCGCTCTCCTTGACTTTAATGTCGATGGCTGTATTGATTATATTTTTGACGATATATACGAATATGATACGGAATCTGAAATAGTAGGGGATAAACGCAGAAAGGTGTTTGACTGATGCAATCTAAATTATATTTTGGCGTCGGAGGACTACTGATAGGATTCGCCTCTGGGATATTAGCTATCGGTAGTATTCTATCTAAGAAGTATAAAGATAAAATAGAAGAGCTTGAGGTCCAAAACGAAGACCTTTTAGACCAACTGCATAAAGCCAGAAAGGCGAACAATGCTAAAAAGAAGCAAAAAACCAATGATATTTTAGAAGATGATAGCGACCCTTTCGAAGTTGAGGATCTTGATAAAACACATCCAATAGGATCCAAGCATTCTGAAGAGAAAGTCTATAACACCCTTATCGAAAGATATTCTATATCTGAAGATGACGAAGAAGAAATCCATGTTACAGATTCTCAGCATCCAACTGATAGCCATGAAGATGTTGATGAATTTGGAGTCCGAAGAATGACCTCTAAAGATTATCATCAGGATTTAGAATTCAGAGATAGTGAAATGTTAACCTATTATCAACAGGATGGCGTTCTTTGCGATGCGGTTAACGATGTTCTGTTTCATGAGGAAACCTATATAGGATCTGATATTATGAACATTATTGACGATACCGACGAGGATTATCTTTATTGTGAGAACGTAAACGACGATAAGATATATGAAATTACCGTAGAGCATAATCTAAGTTATTTTAGGGACGTCGTTGGCTCTGGATTAGAGGAAGATGACTAGTATCGCTGTAAAAACATGTTCTTTAATGAACGTTAAGTTCAGAAAGGAATAGTGATATTTATGACTAAGTACGTTTATCAAGTGCGCGATGTCCGTTTGGAGAAAAACAACGATTCTGAGCGTTCAGTAACAACAACTTACGGATCTTATACTTCTGTTGAAGAAGCTCTTGAGAAGCGAGAAAATTTGATTCAAGCATATCTCGCTGATGGGGAAGATTTCTATACTGCAGATAAGGATTCGGATTTTGCGCCAAAGATCTCAAGTGACTCAGACGAGACTCATTTACACAAGATACAGATTATAAGAAGATACATATTACAAAAAGAACGACCTTAAAGAACTAACTTCATTAAAGGGTTGGCCTTATTGGTCAGCCCTTTATATTTTTAAAGGAGAGAATAGTATGTCTAATATAAATGAAAAAGACGCTAGAGTTTGTCCAAATTGTGGATATCGAATGGACTATAAGGTTGGAACAAAAATAGCAAGAGTTAGCGAACACGGCTTTTATGTTAGATATAAAAAATGCGAAAAATGTCATGTAAATTATAAAACATATGAAATTCATGAAGATTTATTTAATAAAATGAACAAAATATATTCTGCTATAAAAGCTATAAGCGAATAATAATAACTATGCGGGAGTGGTGGAATGGCAGACACAACAGACTTAAAATCTGTCGTCTTGTGCGTGTGGGTTCGAGTCCCATCTCCCGCATTATATTTATGAAAGGATGATAAGTATGGCGAAAGCAAAGCCTGTTTATTGTTTTGAAACTGAAACTTTATATGAATCTGCCAGAAAAGCCTCTAAAGATTTAAATATATCAGCTGTTTCAATTGGTAATTGTTGTCGAGGCAAAATATTTTCTACTCATGGAAAACATTTTTGTTTTGAACAGGATATTTTTGATTATAAAATTAAAGAAGGCTGGCGCGGAAAAAGAGTTGTTGCTTTCAAAAAAGAAGATCCAAGTTCAAAATTATATTTCAATTCTTTAACAGAAGCAAGTAAATTTTTTAAAGTTAGCGTTTCGAATATTTCGCAGGCTATTCATAAAAAAGGCAGAATTTGTAAAGGATATTTTTTGGAGGAAAGAACAGATGTCTAAAGCAAAGCCTGTATACTGCTTTGAAACGGAAACTGTTTATAACGGATGCCGAGAAGCGGCTAATACTTTAAAAATAAATGAGCAATGTGTTCGCAAATGTTGTCTTGAAGATTTGATTCAAACAGAAGGTTTTCATTTTTGTTATAATGAAGACCGTTCCGTTTACGAAATTAGGTTTTCAAAACGAGAAAAACCAATTATAGCATATAATTTAAATACTAATGAAATTACAAAGTATCATTCTGCTAAAGAAGCCTCCGTTGAATTAAAAATTCCTCAGGAAACTATATGCAGAATTTTAAAAGGAAAGACTAAAAAACCGAGAATTGGATATTTATTTAAGTATGACGTACAAAGGAGGAACTAGCTAATGAGTTCAGAGTACAATAGATATTTGTCGAAGCATATTGAAAATGTCAAAAAGGGTTATAAATGGCTAATAGAGCATTTTCCAGATATACGAACGGCTATGATCGGTAGCGATTACATATTTGAAAATCATGATAATTCTAAGTATTACATAGATGAATACGATGCTTATGACCATTATTTTTATGGAAACAAATCATATGAAAACGTAAAGAACTTTAAATACGCATGGCTCCATCATATCCATAATAATCCGCATCATTGGCAATACTGGGTTCTTCAGAATGATGATGATGGCGAAGAAATTCTTGAAATGCCATATCATTATATTGTTGAGATGATTTGCGATTGGTGGAGTTTCTCATGGCTAAATGAGAATCTCTACGAGATTTTTGACTGGTATGAAAAGCACAAGAGCGCTATGAAGCTTGCGGAAAAGACTAGAAAAACAGTTGAAGATATTTTGAGTAAGATTAAAGCAGAGCTCGATAAGGAAAATGGCGTTCCGGAAGAAAAAGAAGAAGATATTTTGGAGCATCATGGAATTAAAGGCCAGAAGTGGGGTGTTAAAAATGGGCCGCCATATCCAATAAATACTGAGCTTAAAAATAAGACTCCTGCAAAAGTTAAGATTATAAATAACTATAGTGGAAAATTATATTGGCTATCAGAAGATGACCTGGATGGAAAGACTCTTGAGCCAAGAGTTCCTGATAACTTTTTCGTAAAAAACGGATTTGAAGACGCTCATACAAAAAGATTATGTTTTGCGCCAACAATCGATCAGTGCCTGATGGCTATTTCTCAAAATCTTACAGATAAGAAATTTAATATTTACGAACCAAGTGAACGAATTACAACAGTGCAAAAGCCGAATATTGGCGCTGTTCCTGATAGTGATATTACAGGTGAATTGTGGGTAACAGATCCTGTAAAATTAAAAAAGACAGGTCGTATACATGTTACCGGAGACGACGGAAAAGCCGGTTTAAAATTTGAGTATGGGAATAATGTGGCAGAATTGTATGGGTGGAATTATAAAAATATCGATTAATTAAGCCTAAAAATAAATGCTAACTTAACTTTATATTTTAACTGGAGGAAAAAGAAAATGAAGAAATTCGAATTTACCGGCGAAATCATAGCCATTTCATTTGAAAAGACTCTGCACCGTATTCGCGCAATTATTAACATCGTCGATCGCGCTGGAACTGTTATCGTTAAAGCCGGACAGCTTGGTGGTTGGCTTGAGAAGGAGGAGAATCTTTCTCAAGACGACGATGCGTGGGTCTACGATAACGCCATGGTCTACGATAACGCCATGGTCTACGATCATGCACAAGTCTCCGATAATGCACGAGTATATGGTAATGCACGAGTATATGGTGATGCGTGTGTCTACAACGATGCACGAGTATATGGTAAAGCGTGGATATGCGGCGATACGTGGATCTACAACGATGCACGAGTATATGATAAAGCGACGATATGCGGTGATGCGTCGATATACGGCAATGCCCGAGTATATGGTAACGTACGAGTCTCCGATAATGCACGAGTATATGGTAATGCGTGTGTCTACGGTAATGCGTCGATATATGGTAACGCACGAGTTTGTGGCGATGCTGACGTGAAAAAGCTTAATAACTACTTGACCGTCGGCCCGATTGGAAGCAGAAATGATATGGTGACATTCTTCTGCAATGCAAAGGGCGTCATCAAAGTCAAATGTGGATGCTTTATCGGATCCATCGACGCTTTTTTGAAAAAGGTCACATCTACCCATGGAGACAGCAAACACGCTATAGCATATCGAGCAGCAGCCGCACTCGCTATGGCCCAGATTGATACGACGGTCATGGATGTCAAACTTCTTAATGGAAAGGATGCACAGTAAATGGCTCAAGCAATGCAATGTGATAGATGTAAATCATATTACCCTAAGCCATCGTATGCTTATGAAATTCGTCATTGTTACGTTACCTATGATATTTGCGAAGAATGTAATAAATCATTTTTATCATGGTTTAAAAATCCTAATGTTAAGATTTCACGCGAAGAAAACAGTGATAAAGATGACATGAAAAATACTCTTATAACGGAGGGTATATGAAACATTTATATTTTAAGCATTCAAATGGAGATTTAACTTTTGTAGCTTCGAATGTCGATGCCAAATCTGAAACTATGATTCAGATTCTTATGGCAAAATATTGTAAGGAGTTGAATCCTAATTATATTTGCCCTTACTTTAAAGAACGCGTGGACATACTCGGACGAGTTTGGTATGACGTTGGAAGTAAAACAGAAGAGTTTGTAATCTTCTAAATTATATTTTAATATGCGAAAGGAGGTGAAAACTTCATATGCTTTATTGTAGTTCAAAGCGTATGCTTGGCGATTATTTCGAGTGGCTTTGTGATCTTGTAGGAAGCCATAGAAATGGTCGCTCTTATTTTCTTATTTTAAAAGAGCTTCATTCTCATTCTTTTTATGCTAAGGTCGCTTATGATGAGAATAGAGCTGCTGATGGGATTGAATTAAGAGAAGAATATAGTAAAGAGATTGACTATCCACCGTATATTGATATTTATGGTGAATGTACGGTTCTCGAAATGATTATTTCTGTATCTAGAATAATGGAGTTTGAAACCTCTGGAGCTTATTCTGATGACAGAGAGACTTTATTAGCATCCGATTGGTTTTGGGAAATCATAGAAAATCTTGGCCTTTTATTATATTCTGATGATTGTTTTTGCGATTATGAAGTGCCTAACATTGTGGAACAAATAATCGATAATTTGGTTGAACGGCATTATTCAAGAAACGGAAAGGGAGGAATGTTTCCTTTGCGGCACACTAAAAAAGATCAGAGAAAGGTTGAAATTTGGTATCAACTTTCAGCCTATTTGGGAGAAAGGGACGATTAAATTAATTATGGAAATTTTTTTATGGATTCTTTTATATGTTGCACTTTCGGCTGTATCAATATTATATTCCGAAAGGATGAAATAAATTATGCTTAGAATGTTTTTTACTTTTGTTGGAGTAGCCACGTGTATATGCTCTTTATTTGCATTTCTAATTATGCTATCGACAATTTTTCCAGATTTTTTAAAGGACAAAACTCGCAATAATGGTATTGATATTCATATAGACAAAACAAAATGGAAGGATTCACGAAAATGAATAATAATCAAATAGGAATAGTCGTTACAAAGATTGACATATTCATTTGCAAAATTCTATCGCTATTTACATTTAAAAACTTAATTATATTTTGTATTTCTATATTGATTATTTATTGTTTGTATTTTCTTTATACCGTTTTATCTGATCGATAACTTTATATTTGGAGGAGCGGATGAATGGATTTTTATAAAATTATGGAAAGGAGTACGGTTCGTGGAAGAGGCGATAAGAAAGAGATAGTATCTATTGATATTTATCCAGATTTTCTTGTAATGCGGTCCAAAGATCTAATGATCAGGGGCAAAAACGTATATGCTATTTGGGATCAAAAAAGAAATATTTGGACAACCGACGAATATGATGTTCAGCGACTAGTAGATGAAGAATTATATTCTTACAAAAATGCCATTCAAAAGTCAACTAATATTGGCGATATTCCAATAAACGTCGCAACCATGCGAAGTAATAAATCAAAAAGTTGGGCCGAGTTTAAACGATACGTCAGTAACCTTGCTGATAATTATCATCCGCTTGATGAAAAACTTACTTTTCTAAATAGCGAAATAAAAAAGACCGATTATATTTCAAAGACTCTTCCATATTCTCTTGAAGAAGGAGATTATTCTGCTTGGGACGAACTTGTTGGAACATTGTATGATCCATCTGAAAGAGAAAAAATAGAATGGTCCATAGGCTCTATAGTTTCAGGCGATAGTAAAACTATACAAAAGTTTTGTGTTTTTTATGGTGAAGCTGGAACCGGTAAATCTACTATTATAAATATTATTCAAAAATTGTTCGATGGTTATTATGTAACTTTCGACGCTAAGTCGCTTGGATCTTCAAATAATCAATTTGCTACAGAAGCGTTTAGATCAGACCCTTTGGTTGCAATCCAACATGATGGCGATTTAAGTCGAATTGAGGATAACACTAGAATTAATTCTATTGTATCCCATGAAATGATGACCGTTAAGGAAAAGTTCAAACCTGAATATATGGCAAGAGCAAACTGCTTTTTATTCATGGGTACAAATAGACCGGTCAAGATTACAGACGGTCGAAGCGGTATTATTAGAAGGCTTATTGATATTACTCCAAGTGGTAGAACAATTCCGACTAAGAAATATGATATTCTAACTTCTCAAATAGATTTTCAACTCGGAGCAATTGCTTATCATTGTCTTGACGTTTATCGCGAGCTTGGAAAGAACTACTATAAGAATTATATTCCAAGAGACATGATTATGAAGACGGACGTATTCTATAATTTTATAGAAGCGTTTATTGATGTCTTTGAATCTCAAGACGGTATTAGTCTTAAACAGGCTTATTCTATGTATAAGGAATATTGCGATGATGCCCTTGTAGAGTTCAAGCTTCCGAGGCATAAGTTTAGGGAAGAAATGAAGCCGTACTTCAATAAGTTTGAAGATATTGCTCGAATCGATGGTAAACAGGTGCGAAGCTGGTATTCCGGATTTAAGAAAGCTAAGATGGAACCTCCTGTTTTAAAACGTCAGGAAAAGTCTTTACCTCTTGTAATGGATTCGGAAGTAAGTTTACTCGATGATATTTTAGCAGACTGTCCAGCTCAATATGGTATCGATTATGGAGATGGTAATGAAAAACCCGAGACCAATTGGGATGAAGTCAAGACAAAACTTAAAGACATTGATACTAAACGTGTTCATTATATTCTTCCTCAGTTTGAGAAAGAATATGCATCAAAGGGTTACTATCTCATCATGATCGATTTTGATATGAAAAATGAGAAGGGTGAGAAAGATGCGTACTTGAATGCTGAAGCTGCCAGCAAATGGCCAAAGACCTATGCCGAGTATTCTAAAGGTGGGTGCGGAATTCATCTGATTTATTGGTATAAGGGAGACGTGACAAAACTTGAACACTTATATTCTCCAAATATAGAAATCAAAACTTTTATCGGAAAAGGGCCTATGCGAAGACGGCTCAGCAAATGCAATACTTTGCCTATAGCAACACTTGAAGAGGGCTCACTTCCTTTAAAGGAGGATAAGATGCTTGATATTTATGAACTTAAAGACGAAATTCATCTTAGAAACATTATTTCAAAATGCCTTAGAAAACAATGCCGTGGGAACACAACTCCTGAGATCAATCTTATATTAAAAGTTACAAATGATGCATATGAAAGTGGAATTCATTATGACGTTAGCGACATGGAGAATGATATTCTAAATTTTGCTATGCTTTCGAACAATCAGAGTGAGCATTGCATTAAGCAAGTTAACAGAATGAAGCTCATGTCGAAAGATGTCGAAGATGCTGAAATACAAGACGCTAAACAATTGATCTCTACAAATAAAGACTTTGACGATTCTGCTATAGTATTTTTTGATATTGAAATATATCCTCCTGGTATTGATAGTGAAGGCTTCGAAAATGAAGGCTTATTTATGATATGCTATAAAAAAATAGGAGAAGGTAATCCTGTTCGCACACTTATAAATCCAACGCCAAGCGAAGTTGAATCATTTTTAGAAGAAACAAAAGGCGAACTTATTGGCTATAATAATCTTGGATATGACAATAATATGGTCTATGCAAGATATATTGGCTATAATAATACTCAACTTTATGAACTAAGCTATAAAATGATTGTTGAACATGCTAGAGACGCTGGCTTTATAGAGGCGAAGAGAATATCGAAATCTGACGTTCTTGATTTTCTGTCTAAAAAACAGAGTCTAAAAAAATGGGAAATAGAGCTTGCGCACAAATGGGATAAGGAGCATCCGAACGAAATTAACAATCCTTTTCGACATATCGAAATGGGCATTCGTTGGGATAAACCCGCCCCGAAAAGTCTTTGGTCTAAGATTGCGGAATATTGTAGTAATGATGTTATAACAACCGAACAAGTATTTTTAGATAGGCACGAAGACTGGGCTACGAGAAAGATGCTTGCTGCTATTTCGAGAGGATCAACCAACAGCACAACAAACCAACTATCTGCAAAATTTGTGTTTGAAGATAATCTAAATCCACAAAATGAATTCAACTATCGATTTATGGGAGATATGTCCGACGTAAGTGATATTTTTGATGACAAAATTAAAGAGCTCGGCTGTGACCCTGAATATACAAAATTTGATTCTAAAGGTCGGCCTTTGTTTCCTAATTATAAATTTGAATTCGGAAAATCTACTTATAGAGGCGAAGAAGTCGGAGAAGGCGGCTATGTTTACGCCAACCCTGGTATTTATCAAAACATTCCAACTCAAGATGTTTCTGGTATGCACCCATCTTCTTACATCAAAGAGGAGCTTTTTGGACCAAGATATACAAAGCGTGTCGCCGAAATTGTCAAAGCCAGAGTTCTTATAAAGCACGGTAAGCTAGACGAAGCTTCCAAATTGCTAGATGGAAAACTTGCTCCATATTTAAAAGATCCAAAGCAAGCAAAAGGATTGGCTGCTGCTCTAAAGATTGTCGTAAATTCAATTTATGGACTTACGAGTGCTAAATTTCCTAATAGATTTCGTGATCCAAGGAATGTTGATAATATTGTTGCCAAACGAGGCGCTCTGTTTATGGTTAATCTTAAGCACGAAGTTCAACGAAGAGGATTCACAGTGGCTCATATCAAAACAGATTCTATTAAAGTACCAAATGCTACACCAGAGATTATTCAATTTATTCGAGATTATGGTGCTCTATATGGATATTCGTTTGAGACGGAAGCTTTCTATGAGAGATTTTGCCTTGTAAACGATGCCGTTTATATTGCTTACGAAAAAGAGGAAGGATGGACTGCAACTGGAACTCAATTTCAACAGCCTTATATTTTTAAAACTTTATTCTCTGGGGAACAAGTTGATTTTAACGACCTATGCGAAACAAAAAGTGTTAAGGATGCAGCTATATATCTCGATCATAACGAAGATCTGCCGAATGTTGATATTTTCGAAAAAGAACTTTTGAGGCGTAAGAATAATCAAATTAAACCAGATAAACCTATGAAACTCAATCCTAAGCTTGCAGATTTGTCTAATAAGGATTTGGAAATAGAGATTGCAAAAGGACACGACTATCATTTTGTAGGTAGAGTCGGTAGATTCTGTCCTATGAAGCCAGGAACCGGAGGAGGAAGACTTATGGTGTATCGTAATGGTAAATATGATGCTGTATCCGGTTCGAAAGGTTTTTTATGGCAAGAAGCTGAACTTGTCAAATCTCTGCATAAGGAAGATTGTATCGACAAAAGATATTACGAAGATCTTGCCGATAAAGCTATAGCAGCTATTAATCAGTTTGGCGAAGGTGCATATGCCAGATTTGTAGATTTATCAAAGCCTTATGAGTATGTAAGTAAGCAAAAAGTTTTTGAAGATGAATACTCAGAAGTTCCTTGCGGAGATAATAAATACAATACATGCTTTGATTGTCCTAATCGCAAAGATCTTACTTGTAAAAGAGGTTACAGTTTAGAGAATTATATGCAAGACGAATTACCTTTCTAAAAAGGGGAGTTGATATTTTTGGTTTATGGAGATAGTGTGTTGAAAAGACTTATTAAAACTGAGAATCTTATAGAGAACTTATATTCTGAAGATTCTATTAACCCAGCATCTATTAATCTTCATCTTGGAAGGAGCTTTGCAATTCCAAAGCCTACGAATAGAACAATAAGTTTAGGCGAACACGTTGATTATATTTATTATAATGATTTGACTTTTTATATAATTAGGCCAGGAGAATTCCTTTTAGCAACCACAATGGAAAAAGTTAATATTCCGAAACGATCGGCTGCTTTTGTTCAAGGCAGATCTTCTATTGGAAGACTTAGTTTAAGTGTCCAAAATGCTGGATATATAGATCCGGGTTTTAGAGGAGAAATTACTCTAGAACTTAAAAACGAAGGTCCAAATTGTATAAAACTTCTTGCTGGATATCCTATTTGCCAATTAATAGTTGTAGACGCATGCGATGTGATAAATGCATATTCTGGTAAGTATGTCGATCAGACTGGCGCTACTGGAACTAGAATGTATATGGATAATTTTAAGGAGATTAACAATGATTAATGTAACAATCACATTAAAAAACAGCAATGGATCAACTGGAAAAGCAAATTTTTATAATGCAATAGAAGCATATTACAATACCGATTCCGAATGCTTTATAGTGGTTATTGTTCCAGAAGATAAATTTTATATGTTTCCTCGCGAAAATGTTATATCTCTAAAATACGACTCAACTGAGGAAGATAGCTTTAAAATAATTTCTATGAATGGAGATGAAAATAATGAACAATAAGCCTATGGATATTCTACATGACATAGTTGTTGAATTAAAAGCTATAGCGATTGTAACCAATGATAATGGGAATTATTTAACTGCTGCCAAACTTAAAAACATGGCAACTAGAATAGAAACCATCTTCTTAACAGAAAATGAGGAGGAGAGAAACAATGATTAAAGTATTTACGCATAATAAAAATGGAAATATTGAACTTACTGCAAAAGAATTAGAAAATCTTCTTGATGAAGCATATCGGGAAGGATATAACGCTAATATATATCATGTCTATAGTTATCCTAACTATTATGAGCATGGCAATATTTCGTCTACTCCTTTTGCTTGTACTTACTCAAATGGTGCAACAGCTATTTCCCTGAAAGGGGGTGATGCGAATGACGGTGAATGATCGGAATACGATTCTTGAAGCCGTAGATCTACTTAAACTTTTAGGTGGAAATAATGGTTTCTGCAATTTAAGACCTGAAAGAAAAAAGATTGTTCTTAAAATGGCTAAGAATCTAAAAGATATTGTCGAAAGAGACATTAAAAATTCACAAAGCTTTGAAAAAGTAGACTTTATTGGAGACGTTATATATGACTAGAGAAGAAATTTTATCTCAAGCCAACAAATGCGTAAACGGAGAACGAGATAAGCAGTATGGCAATCCTGAAAACAATTTTAGTCTTATTGCTAATCTTTGGAACAATTATATTTATGGCTCTTCTAGTACTGTAAATAGAATTGGTTTTGCGCTTGAAGCAAAAGATGTAGCAGCTATGCTAGCTCTTTTGAAAATTGCTCGCATTGCAACCGGACAACCCAAACCAGATAACTGGATCGATCTTGCTGGCTATGCAGCTTGTGGTGGCGAGATTGATAGCAAAAAAATCCCTACAAAATAAGATATTTAAGGAAAAATTAGGAGGATTTTAATAATGAATATGAATAACTGCACTTGGATGTATGACGAAGAAACTGGCCATTATATCGTGAAGGGCGCTCGTATCTTGTATCAGAACTTTGCTGGAGAAGCCCAGGATTATAATCCTGCTGGAAAGCGTAACTTTAGGCTTGCCGTTCCTGACGATCTCGCAGACGAACTTCGTGGGCAGGGGATTGCCGTTCGGACTAGACCTCCTCGCGATGACGGCGATGACGCTCTGAATCTTGTAAAGATTTCTGTATATTCCGATGCGGAGATTAGGTTTGTTTCCGAAAAGGCTATGACTACAGCTACGATTGACAATAAGAATCCTGAAAACGATTGCGGAGCAATGATTGATCGAGAATTCAGGAAGGGTCATGCTAAGAACGGTGATATTAAGGTTGAATTCCACATTTCTCGTAATACTCAGGTTCCGAATTCAGCCTTTTATACTCGGCTGGATGTCGCCATTATTCCCATTCGTAAGTCTAGGCTTATGAGCGAACTGGAAGACGAGTACGACGAGGATTGATATTTTATAAAGACTATGGGCTGCCATTAATTTGGTAGCCCTGTTTTATGTTGGTTTTAAGTGTATTATATTTGAAATCAGCTCTGGTTATAGAAGTTATGTCTTTGCTTCGAGTTTAAATTTAAAGAAAAGATCGCGATAGAAACATGCTCCTTTATGGAGGTGATTATATGACTATACAATTATATTTCATTATTGGACTATTGGTATTAATTATGTGGATGATTACAAATCAAGAATTGGATAACCAATATTTTTACAATATTAGAGAATCATGGAAAAAAGATGACATATATGTAAAGATTGGAATGCTAATTGCGATTATTTGTGTATGTATAGTATGGCCAATAAGTCTGATTATGATACTGATTGCACTATTTATAGAAAGCTATTAATATCGATTTTTAAGTTCGTGACTTGCGCACGGGCTTAAAATTTAATTCGCTGTCAGAACAGGCCTCTTTATGAAAATTATATTTTCAAAGGAGGACTAAAAATGGTTAAGAGACGTATATACACTGTAGTTCAATATACAGAGGATCTTTTGGGGAGTTCATATATGTCTAAAGTAATAGGAAGCTACACTATGTTCGATAAAGCATTAAATACAATAAGCGCGCTAACAAATGCTAAACTTGATAGGCATGGCGATATTATATTTAAAGTGCTGTTAAGAGATGGCGTAGTTTCACCTGTGTATGTTCAAACTTCTCTTAGAGTTCCAGAATATCGTTTCTACAAGATATATATTAGTGAGCTTGCTTAACAGCGGCTCCTTCTTTTTAAGGAGGTATAAGATGACTATTCAATTATATTTTAGTATAGGCCTTTTAATATCTATTGTTAACATAATCTATAAATTTTATTCTGGAGATATGTTGATTCACGCTTTGCTAGAATGCTGGAGAACAGAATCTATTTCTTGGAAACTTAAATCTTTAGCTGGTATGATTATTGGAATCTCTATTTGGCCTTTTACATTGCTCTCTTTAATTCTTTATGTTTTTAAAAAATAGATTTTCGTCGCGATAGAAACATGCTCCTTTATGGAGGTGATTATGTGTCAACATTTTTAAAATTATATTTAGCATTAGGCATATTAACTTGTGCGTTCGTTCTATTTTTATACGCTACAGTTTCTCCAGAGCATTACGATAAAATCGAAAAAAACTGGAATAGTGGTGTATTTGGAAAGATAAGCAACATAATAGGAATGAGCACTGTAATTTTATTATGGCCAATTCGTTTGACAAAGATTATAGTTGACATATTTTTCTAACCAACATAAGCTCGTGACTTATACACGGGCTTTTAGTTTTTTTAATCGCTGTCAGAACAAGCTTTTTAATAGAATTATTAGAAAGGACTGATGCTATGGTTAAAATTTACTTTTTGATAGGAATTTTGGTAACCGGATTTTCTATAGCTATGTTTGACAAAGATAAGCCTTTAAAACTAGATTTAATAGACTTTATCTTTACAGTTATTATATGGCCGGTTCCGTTATTCTATGGAATTTATATTGGAATGAAAGAACACAGAAACAAATAAATAATTCTAATGAGCTATTGCTTTTATGCAATGGCTCTTATATTTTTTTGGAGGTAATAATCGTGAATAACAACATCGATATGGATGCCGCTCGCAAATTATTTGAAGAAGAATTTAATGTAAATAAGATTGATTTCGTCAATGATATTTTACCATTAATGCAGATGGCAAGAGATATGTATATGGCAGCTAAGAAGGTTGGTTTTTCTGAAGAAGACGCGAAGAGCGTTGCTTTGGCGTTTTTAAACAACGTATTCGCTGAGGCTACTGAACAAGCTTTTAGGAAAGGACGAGTATGAATGATTCTTTTCATTTGAAACCACATCAAAAGAAAGCGGTTGGCGAAATCAAAAACGGTTCTATTGTATGTGGTGGAACTGGAACTGGAAAAAGCATTACGGCTTTGGCGTACTTTTATATTTGTGTTTGTGGTGCTGTTGAGTGGGCTGATGGTGATTATGGTCCGATGGTTGAGCCTAAAGATCTTTATATTATCACAACGGCAACAAAACGAAATAAAGGAGAATGGGAAAAAGAATGTGAGAGATTTGACTTTGCTGGAATAAAGATCGTTGTAGATTCCTGGAACAACTGCCACAAATATATCGGCATCAAAGATGCTTTCTTTATATTTGATGAGCAAAGAGTTTGCGGGACCGGAGAATGGGTTAAGAGTTTCTGGAAGATTACAAGATGGAATCAGTGGATATTGTTATCGGCAACTCCTGGAGATAAGTGGACAGATTATATGCCCGTTTTTGTAGCGAACGGTTTTTACAAGAATCCGACAGATTTCAGGAAGCAGCATGCTATATATTCACCTTATATAACAAAATATCCTAAGATTATAGGGTTTCGATATAAGCGTTTGCTCGAAAAACACAGAAGGGATATAACTGTACTTATGGAGTATCAAAAAGCTACTATCCCACATTGGCAGGATATTGTTGTAAGATATGATTCTGAGAAATACAATTATATTTTAAAAAAGAGAATGGATCCGTGGACTGGTGAGCCTATTGAAGAAATTTCTAAATACTGTTATCTTCTTAGAAAAGCGACTAACAAACTAGATGTCTCAGTTATGAATAATTACAATAAATATACTGTTGACTGCAGGGCTAATAAAATATTTTATATGATCAACAGCAAAGACATAAATCCTAAAAAATTTATTGTGTTTTATAATTTTGATTATGAACGCGAAGCTATTATCAGCACTTTACAAACGCAAAGAGATCTACTTTATTCTAAGCAAGGAGTTCCTTTTGAAATTGCTGAATGGAATGGTCATAAGCATGAACCTGTTCCAAAAAATTGTGAGAATTGGATATATTTAGTTCAGTATTCTGCTGGAGCTGAAGGATGGAATTGTATAGAGACGAATATTATTATATTCTATAGTATGACTTATTCATATAAGCAACTTATGCAAGCCGCTGGACGAATAGATCGTTTAAATACAGAATTCATAGATCTTTACTATTATATTTTCAAAAGTGAATCACCAATAGACAAGGCTATTGAAAAAGCCTTAAATGATAAAAAAGACTTTAACGAAGGTATATTTTGGAACGAGAGTCAAATTATTTAATAAGTTCTGAGTATAAAGAGAAAGGGATTGATATTTATGTGGAAGATTAATCTTGGAATTGAAGGAGAAAAATCGGCTGCTTATACGTTGTTTCCTGCAAAATTTTATACTAAAATGGAAGCATGTTACACGGCTTTTAAAATGGCCGAATGTAATCGTCTAGAAGCTTTAAACAATGCATTGATTTATGATGACTATACATCCAGTTGCGATGATCTTGTTAAAATTATATTTCATGATTCAGAGAGTAAAGAAGACTCGTCTTTTATTAAAGTCAAAACTAAATCTAAAGAATTTACTTATTGGATAATAGAAACAGAATAGTATTCGCGCAATAAACAAGCCCTTTAATGAAATAGAAAGGAGGTGAACAGTTATGTTGCTGATGCATTATCTGCGCTTGGTGGCGATTGTGATGATGTGGTCAAATGGAATGTTCTGACCAACATTATAAGGGGCAATGCCCCTTATATTTTTTCGCTATGAGAACAAGCCTCTTAATGAAGATTTAACTTTAGGAGGTTTAATCATGAAGGATATTTTGCTCTGTGCTTTTATAGCATATCTTATTAGAGGGATCGCCGTTGCAAGAATGCATTGCGAATTTACAGAATGGGAATTCATAAACAGATATATGAATTGGTTTGGAATTTGTCTTCTTGTAATTTCGGATTGCATTGTGTGGCCGTTGACCCAAAAAGAAAATAACTATAATAGCAAGGAGGAAAACATGATTATATTCGAAAGAAAAGTGAAAGAATCTAGATTAAGGGAGCAATGACTCCCTTATATTTTTTTCGCGATAGAAGCAAGCCTCTTAATGAAATAAATCAATAGGAGGTTTTACTATGAATAGTTACAGTGTTTTAGCTAAAATGGAAGGCCAAGAAGTACTTACAAAACTTGCAAAATTAGTTGAAGAACTCAATGACGAGTTAGGTAAAGAGACGGCTCAAATAGAAATCTATGTCAATGAACTTTCAGAAATGGAAGATGTTGTTGAACGTATTATATTTGAAGCCATACTTCAAGATCGCATTGAGGAGCTTAAATGCAAGTCATACGTGCTAGAGGGCGTCGCTAAAAAGCTGAAGGAATTGTTCGATGAACTCTCGTGATTGATACTATTAAGAGCTGTTGCTTTTGCGCAATGGCTCTTATATTTTTTAAAAATTAGATAAGGAGATTTTTAAGCTATGCGTACTGAAATTATTACTATTACACCTGAAATGGCAAAAGAAATGCTCGACAGAAATATGAAAAGTAACAGACGTATCAATCACGAAGCTGTTCGTCGGTACGCTAGAATTATGAAAGCGGGAGGATGGAATTTAACTCATCAAGGAATTGCGTTTGATATGAAAGGACAGCTTGTTGACGGTCAGCATAGACTGGAAGCGATTGCTCTTGCTAATGTTCCAATACGTATGATGGTCACATATGATTTGGAACATACAGACGGAGAAAGCCTGACGATTGACATGGGCCGCAAACGGACAACATTAAACATTATGCAGATATCTGGAATTTCAGATAGTGTATATAAAGATATGGCTGGTATTGTTGGATCATATATGCGTTATAAAATGACTGACCGAGGTTCTACTCCAGAAGCTTCGGAAATTATTGGATATATTTTTCGCCATTATGAAGAACTAGAAAAAATACATAACATTATCGGCTGTCATTTCGGAGGCGGGGGAAGAAGCGGGAGAAGGTTACACACGATCGTTGGCGTAGCAATCACATCGGCGTTTTATCGAGGTGAAAGTGAAGAAGCGCTTAAAAAATTTATTCAAGTATACTGTAATAACGATGTATCGCATTGTGAAGCGTATAACCCGCGCCACGCCTTAAACCTCAGGGATTATGTTCGTTCGCACAAAAATAATCCAGAAACGTTACAGAGATGCGAATGTGCTATTTATTCATTCGCAAATAATCAGACTCAAATGAAAATCTGTGACCGTTATCCTTATATGCCAAGCCTCGACGCCTGACCGAGCTGGATTTTTCGCATTATAAACAAGCCTTTTAATGAATACTATATTAAAAGGAGGTTTTTTATAATGACTACCTACTACAAGAAAAAAGAAGAGATGAATAGGTTCTTTGAAGAACATAACTTATCTTGGGACAGATTAGAATTCATACTGAAAATAAGCGAGGAACGCTTGAAAGCTTATTTGCTTGGAGCCGGGCTTACCAATAAGCTCAGCTATGAAGAAAAAATGCTTGTATCAAGCTTTATTGCGCTTATTAAGCGGCGGAATATAATCTGCCCTGATAAGTTTGGATTCAAAGAGTACTATTCTAGTTGGGTGGAGTGGTCAAGAAAAATCCGTTATAGGGCATTGAAGGATGCCGAAGTAAATCTGAAAGCAGCTGAAGAGCTGTTGTATATTATAATGGATCGCGATGTGGTTCTGGAGAAAAACGAATGTCAATTCGAATCGACATTTGGCGATCTCGAGAAATTGCATCGTAGATACACTATAATGATGCAGCTCGACAACTACTAATAGGAGGAGCTTCGGCTCCTTCTTTTCTTTTTTTTCGGAGGTGGATCGTTGGAGCTCCTTATTATATTTGTACAACCAGTGTTGATAACAACGGCATTGAACTTGGTAGATCGGACCATTTAGTAATCTTAATAAGTCATATAAGATTTTTAATACCTAAATATGTTAATATAAATCCAGGAGAATTAGAAGACGGAAATGAAATTACTTTTGTATCAAATTTTTCTTTATATTTACCAAATTCAAACGGGATTTATATACTATATAAAGATCCTATTATTACTATTAAAAAAAATGAAAAGGATGATCGATAATGACTACTGTTAAAGATATCTTAAAAAGAATTGATGAAGCAAGATGCTCAATTAAAAAATTAAATAATATTCTAACTTATATGGTAATAGATAATCAACAACTAGAAGATTTAGAAAAAACAATAAAAGAAGCAATAGACGCAATAGAACTTGGTATAGAAAAGTTACATAAATTTCACACTGAAGATGGGCAAACTATAACTGACATTATAAAAGAGATAACCGAATTAGATGAAAGTTTAGAATTATATGCAAATTCTAAAGATATTCCTTTTACAAATAAGGATATAATTGCAAATTTAGTATATCATTATAAGTCTTATATTCTAGAAAAAGAAGTTACTCTTTGAAATTGGAGGAATGCATTGTGTACATATGTGGTCTTCAGAAATCAACTCTTCTTGATTTTCCAGAACATATCGCTTGTACTATATTTACTGGCGGATGTAATTTCAAATGTCCTTGGTGCCATAATAAAATTCTTGTAAACTATTTAAAACTTGGTACACAATTAAGCGATGCTTATATTTTTGATTTTTTAAATAGTCGCATAGGAATTTTAGACGGCGTTGCTATTACTGGAGGAGAACCATTAATGCAATCCGACATACAAGAATTTATTAGTAAAATAAAAGATTTAGGTTTTAAAGTAAAAATAGACACAAATGGATATTTTCCGAACATTCTTTTAAGGCTACTCGATAGTAATCTTGTAGATTATGTAGCAATGGATGTAAAGAATTGTCGCGGGAAATACTCGGAAACTTGTGGGCTAAATAATATGGAAACAACTTTAATTTGGGACTCTATTGATATTATTAAAAATTGGGGAGGAGAATATGAGTTTAGAACAACTGTAATCGATGAATTACATACTGAGGAAGATATAGATCAAATTGGAAGATGGGTTGAAGGTGCTAAGCGTCATTACATTCAACCGTATAAGCAGCCAGAAGATATTATTAATGAATCAGAAGTAATTTTTCACACTCCGGAAAATTCTAAACTTTTTAAGTTTCAAGATATTTTAAGTCAATATGTTCAACAAGTCGAAATTAGAGGAGTTCTCGTATAGGAGGAACGGCTATGACTGGTGTAAATTATAGTACTTTAAAGAATTATATGGCCAATTTGAATAAAGGAGAAAAATTATATTTTTGCGATGATCTCGGAAGAATCTATGTCTATGATGCAAATGATTCTTGTTCCTATAATTTTACAATCGATATGATATCTTTGGAATTAAAGCAACTTGATATTTATCTAAACACAGAAATGGATAATAAATTTTGGTATATTTTTAATGAATCAGAAATTCAACAAATAAGAGATTTGGTTGTAAATAAAAACAAGTCTAATTCGAATGAATTGGAAGAAAGAGATTCTATATTTATAATTAAATGCTCTCAGTGGAATTTCGAAGGCCAATCTATAGATTTCGACATGCATGCTGCAAAATCATATGATGATGCTGTCGCTTTGCTTAGAGCAATCATGATTAATCAGTCAAATTCCTATTATTCAAATAGTTCTGGTAATGTGTTTATTATAATTAGAAATAATTTAATAGAAAATATTGCTTGGGAACG
>JAEIGA010004044.1_pt1 | contig 22716 bp, 30 predicted proteins | sample 9270691 | NCBI WGS metagenome assembly JAEIGA01 (sample SAMN17057246, study PRJNA624740) | gut metagenome | biome: biome; isolation source: fecal sample | host: Bos grunniens | place: China: Xizang | collected 2019 | reverse complement strand
ATAAGTAGCGGTAATATAATTCCCATTTACGCCGATTTCTTCGTCAACCGCCCCTTCTTTCGGGTACAAATCGTTTGCCGGATAGAGTTCTTCATCAGGAAACAAACTCTCCCCAATAGGTTGAAGCATTATATACCTAAACTTTCCGTAACGGGTAATATGTCCGAAAATTAAATTTGCTTCACATATTGCCGTAATAACATCTTTTCCACTCAATGATTCAGCCGTGATTGTCTTGTTAATCTGCAAATTATCAAGTGGTAAAGTAAAAATTTCCTGTTCAATTCCTATATAGTCAAAAAACGAATCTCTAATCTGCTTAATCGTCTTAACCGTATCTTCCGTAGGGAATAGTGCATTATACCATTCAATAACTTCCGCATTGATAATTTGATACATCTTATCAACCGCAACGATATTTCTTCGTTTCCTGTCTGCCGTAGGTGTATCGGAAATTACATCATAAACGCCTAACTGTAACGCATCTTCGCCATCAGGATAAATGGAAATAGTAAGCGTTTCATTCGACAAAGGCACTTCGCCATAACCGACAGTAAACTCAACTTTACTTGCTTCACAACAACCGAATTTCAGTTGTGTTTCGCTACACAGACTTTCGGTTATTTTGAAATTCTGCCCGTCAATTTGACTGTTCGTTATCGTCCCACTCGAATACTCAATGCTTATTTGTTTGTCTATTGAATCTTGCTTAAAAAGATTTTCGTATGCGTAATTTATCATCCTTAATACCCTATAAATGCCAACCTAACCGCATCATATTTAATTTCCGTGCTACTTGCTAAATACATCTGTGGTTTAATATCCGGCATATACATATCTTGCGTAACATAACTGTCAATTTCAGGGATATAACACTCAACACTTGCCTTGCGTTCAAGCGGAATCGTCATATTCGCCCGTAAGTTAGACATCAAATCCGCAAATTGCGAATGGTCTAACATTGGGACTGTTTCAAATTCAACCTTGTTTGCTATGTGTTCAAGTGCGTTTCTATGTAGATAACCGTTAGCGTCAACATAAGAATCTAAATCGGTAACAGACATGAAAACTGAATAAGAATCAGCTTTTATTAAAGATAATGGGATAGTGTAACTTCCTACTTTTATCAGATAACCTTGATAAGCCATAACTTAATTTCTCCCCAAAAGAAAAGGAAACCCGACTTTTAGAAAGCCGGATTTCCCGTTCTTAACATATAATCGTTTGCTGAATTTCTAACGCTTGTGAATAAATCGTTGCTTGAAATTCCAAATTCTTTTGCCAAAATACCTTGTAATAAAGTATTTTGTTGTCTTAATAATTGCATTTCTGCGTTTGATGTGTTTACGATAGCGTCACGGATTCCCGTTATTTCTTCGCCACCGACAACACCCGTTCTGCCGTTGATGTTGCCTAAAATTTCGGTCTGCCCTACGGTTTCGCCTATCAATGCTAACGAGCCAATGTCAGGGAAACCACCCGTAGCATATCCATAAATCTTTTTTCTGACATCTTCTGGCAAAGAGGCTTTTGCAGCCGCTTCTTTTACAGAATCGGAAGCTTCACGGAAACCACCCGCAAGGTTTACATTTCCTGATTTTAAGCCACTACCCGTGGTTGGTGTGTTACCGCCTTTTGGATTGTGTGGATCAGGACTGCCACCTAAATCAGTAGGTTGCGGTGTATCGCCTAATTGCAACTTTCCAACTGCTTCAATCAGACCGCTAACTTTACTCTGCCAATTCGCCAATGCTGAGTTAAAGCCGTTGTCATTTACTCCGACTGTGATAATCATTGACAAACCACCCGCAACGAGCGATTTTAAGCCGTTCCAAAGTACCTTCATTTCGCCTATATAGACATTAAAAGCACTCTTTAAGCCTTTACCTATCGTGCTACCGATATTATAAAACGAATCGTAATTTAGAATTTCCTTCGCCTTTGCAACTACCTTGCTGAACGCACTCGATAGCCACAAAGCGACTTCATTCCATTTGGCTACTATACCGGCTCTAATTCCGTCAGCGATACCCTTCCACTTTTCAAGTGTAAACCACGGCGCAACATTGTTAGTCCACCAATTATTTATGTTAGTAATCCATTGTGTTTTGGTTTCATTCCATTTCGTAGAAATTGCTGTCTTAATATTATTCGCAATTCCTAACCAACGCTCAACCGTAAACCACGGCTTAACATTAGTGTTCCACCAATCAGTCATTTCGGCATTAAAATCAACTAAATCGAATCCATTGATAACACCTAAAACAATGTCTTTACCAATGTCTTTTATTTCCTTCTTATCGGAAGGGGAATGTATATCAAAGATTTTCTTCAAAGCCTTAACAAAATTATCGAACAATGCCTTTAATGAAATCTTGCCGCTTTCGTCTGTCATTCCTTTGAGAATACCCTTAACGATATTTGCACCTATTTCTTTAATATCCTTTTCAAACGAGCCGGAATTATCTACGCCTAATTGATTCTTTATTTCATCAGGCATACCCGCCGTTGATTTCGCTTGTTTGCCCGTGAATAAACTTTTAAAGTAGTTTTTAATCGTATTCGCAATTTTTTCAATATTAGATTTGATTTTTGGCAAACTCTTATAAATTTCAAATAACCAATCTTCTAAACCACTTTCTTTAATTGGATCACTCCAAAACTCAAAGATATTCGGGAAAAATTCTTTTAAATTTGTCTTGACGGCTTCTAAATCTTCTTTTATTCCATCTTCGTCATAAGCGATTTTTGCGCCCTTCAAAACAACATTCGCGCCAACATAGACTTTACCTAAAAATTCGCCTATTTTGTCGCCTACTTTTGTCGCTAATTTGCCTTGAATAGTATTGTCTTTTTGAGCATCAACCCAATCGTTAAACCACATTTCTGTAAGTTTGTCGAGAAAACCGCCATTCATAAACGGATTAGCGTCTTTGTATAACTCTAAATCTTCTTCGTTTCCCGTCAGCAAGGATGCCAACATTCCGGCATAGTTGCCGATAAGATAGAATCCTGTAAATACAATGCCAATTTCCGCGAGTGATAACGCGGATGTGCCTAAACTTGTGCCAATAGCACCCGATAACGCATTTCGTAACCATAAGCCTGTGTTTCGTAATGTTAAAGCACCGATAATGATTGCCACATTCTCAACATCAATGCTACCAGCTAACTGAACCGCCGCGTTAAGCATATCCTTCCAAAGTTGCTTGTCGCCAAACAAACCTTTGCAGAAATCAAAGAATCCCTGTACCCATGTATTTATGGTTTTGCCTAAAAGTTCCCAATCAAAGGTTTCAAGAAATCCCTTAATGCCTTCACGAACAGATACTCCGAAATTCTCAAAATCAAACTCTTTGCCAAACGAATAAGCTGCGGTAAGTCCCGTGTTAATGCCTTCCGCTATCGTGCCACCTATCGCATAGAACATTGTCGGTTTAAATAAACCATTCAGGAAACTTGCGAAATTCGTAGCACCCGTGGAAACTGACTTTTTAATCTTTTCCCAATCAATATTTTTCAGCGAATCTTCGATAGTATTAGCAATTCTTCGTCCGAAATCAAACCAATCTTTTACTGTGCTTTCGTACTTTTCTTTTGTTTCCTTGATATTTTCCCAAAGGTCAGCACCCGTGATGTTGCCCAATGTATCGCCACCACCACCGCCGCCACCTTTCGGATTCGTAGTAAGGTTATTTAATTCATCAATGCCCCTTAACTGTCCCTTTAATTTCTTTGCGTTGCCGGATGCGTCATCCAATGCGTCTGCGTAGCCTTCCATATCTTCGGTAAGCGTTGCACCGCCAAAGTCGATTTTTTCCCATCCTAACAATTTGCCTACCGCATTTAAGGCACTTTGCGTTAAAGTAAGCAAGTTAGACATAAAGTTTCTAAACGCAATTAAAGCGGGTTTAAACGCCTGAATAAATGCTTCGCCCAATATCCTTGCAAACTCTTGTAACAACTGCTTTACAGTACGCATTGAGTTCGCCCATGTGTCAGCCGTTTTTTGAAAATCGCCCATGCTACCACTTGCTTGTGTCATAACCATTTGATAGCGTAAAAGTGCTTTTTCCGCCTGGGACATTGACTGAATATCAGCGTCTAAACCATTTTTTAAAGCAAAAGCCTTCATTCCCGCCACGGAAATATCCACGCCGTATTTTCTTAACGGCTTCGTCATGCCCGTTAAGATACTTTGCATATCTTCCGCAACAGAAGCGTAGTCTTGATTATATAAGGAAGCCATATCTGCGCTTAATTTTGTCAAGTTAATAGACATATCAGCCACAGAATCGCCTAACTCACTATATGCCCTTTCATTTCCCTGAATCTTGCCGGAAATAAATTCATTCGCCTTGCCTATTTGTTCGGACGAAATACCCATTGTTTTCGCCATCATTTGAAATCTTGACGAATATTGAGCCGCCGCTAAACGACCTAAACCGAATTGCTTTATCGAATCTTGCATAAAGTCTTTCAGTTTGTCGCTTGATTTACCGAAAGCCACATCAACAACATTCATAGCTTCGGTCATTTGTGACGAGTAATTTATTGCTTTACCCGCTAATCTTCCCGCACGAATCAGTAAGAAGAAATTAGCATATAACGAGCCAAATAAAGCCGCTAAACTTGTGATATGCGGTCTTATTCGCCTTGCACTTGTCCCGAAGAAATTTAAGCCATTTCCGGCACGATTTACGGCATTAGAAATTCCCGCCGCCCTTTGTGACATTTGAGCCATAGCTTCGGCTAAACGAATCGTATTCTCGCTGACTTGCGGGGCATTGGAAAGCGTTGTCATTAGTTGCGTCATGCCCGTTGCAAGTGCGGGTAAATTCTGTGCCGCCCTTGTTGCACCCGCAGAACCAAATTTGCCAACCGCATTTCCTAATTCAATTAAGTTCTGTGCATTTACATTAGATACATCAACCTTCGCAAGTTCTGTCAAACCATTTGCAGCATTGACGATATTTGAACCCGCTTTTTCAGACGAGCCATAGCCAAAACGATTTACCGCCGTTGCGGTTGTCATTATCTTTTCTGCGTCAATTCCCGAAAAATCAACAGTAGATAGTCTGTCTAAACCACTTGTCAAACCATACAGAGATTTTGTCAGACCTTCGCCTGTGGTATTCGATAAACCTAACGCAAGGTTAGTAATGGACGAAACTCCGCTAAACTGATCCGCAGAAATGTCGATACCTTCTAATTGCATTAAACCGTCTGCTAAACTCTGCAAACTCATACTTGCGTTTTCGCCCACAGTAGTCAGTTTGTCGGTTTCTTGTGCAACAGTATTTACAGTCTGCCCGTAAGTTGCAATTTCATCATCCGCTAACGGCAAAGTGCTTTGTGCCGCCTTCGGTTTCATCATTTCTCCGGCTAATCTGTCAATTTCAGCTTTGCGGTTCTTCATTTCAGCAATCTGATTATCAATCTGTGAAATACGAGCCGCCATTTTGCGTACTACTTCGTCAAACGAATCCGTATCGGCGTTAGAAATTCCCCATTGTTGAGCAATATCTCTAATCTCGCCGGAATTATCGGATGCACCCGTTACAGTACGCCCTTTACCGCCCAAAAGTTTCTGAATGTTCTTCCATTCTCCCGTTGCTTTCAGTTCTTTCATTGTGGATTCGCCCACGCCGAAAACACCAGGAAGGATAGACTTTAAATTCTTCTTTTGGTCTTTCAACCATTTCATACTATCTTTGAGTTGGTCTATCTGCTTTTTCTGTTCGTCATTGTAGAGTAACTTTCCTACTCCCTTAACGCTTGACAAACCACTCAAATTGCCCGATAAAGACTTAATTTCCTTGTTGACGGCTTTTAATTTATCAACATCTAAACCTTCAACCGCCGTTCCTAAATGCTGAAAACCGCTAACTAACGAACCAATATGTTTAGTAAAAGCGGATGCGTCTGTATCAACTGATAAATGCTTGTTTAAATTCTTTAACGCATCTATTAAATGATTGATAGATGTTTCCGCATCCGTTACGCTACCAAATATTTGTATTTGTAAATTATCAATAGTATTTTCAGCCATTTTCGGTTTTCTCCGTTTGTTGATGTGCTAACCTGAAATTTGCTCTCATTGTGGCAAGATTATTTGATACCGCCGCCCGTTTTCGCCTATATTCTTCTGCCGTTGTAGGTTTCTGACTTTGTAAAATAGGCTCTTTGCGGTACTCAATAGCCTTGCTACCTTTCTTTCGGAAGGCATTACTTAAAGCCGTTGTTACTGCTTCGTATGTGTAAATGCCGGACAAATACAACATTTCATCCTGCATTTCCCGTTTCATTTTGTATGCTTTGTCATAGACCTTTAAGCCATTTAAAGTGCTATGTAATATTTCGTATTTCGTTACCCCGATAGCCAAATAATGTGGCATTACTCTGCCGTAGATGTATTCTCTCCAAGTTTTAAATTCTCGCTCTTTTTCGGGGTTTTCTTCTCGGCCTGTTCTTCTTTCGCAAACATCTTGTTCAGACCGATCAAGTTGAAAAAATTATCTTCGCCCAAACATTCCATCAGTTCGCTTAAAACATCAGGGTATGCTTTCCCACTTTCTTTGAGATACTGTTTCAGTAATTCCTTGCTTTCCTTTTCATTGAAATTGTGGTGTTCCAAAAGTCCGGCATGGAATAAAGAAACTGTTTTAGTAGGCATGAATGATACTGTCTTTTTAAGGGTATCAACCATTGTGTTGACATCCTGACTTTCTGCCGCCGCTTCGCCTACACCTAAATTGATGAATGTGTCCATAATCAACTCTGTGCAAGGCGGGTACAAACTCGCTTCGATAGAATACTCAAATGTGTAAAGATTATCGCCAATTTTGATAGTTTTCATAGTTTTCTCTCCTTGTTTTTGATGAATTTTCCCTGTTTTAATTACAAAAAAAACGGGCAAATCTCAATTAAGAAATCTGCCCGTTAAATTGTTTTTTATGCGGATGTAATTGTTACAACACAACTACCAACCATGCCATTAAAGGTGGTTGCCGTAATGGTTGCCGTACCTACCGCAACACCCACTACTTTACCGCTTGCATTTACGGTTGCAACGGATGTGTCACTACTCTCCCATGTTACAGACTTGTTAGCCGCATTTGCCGGAAGAACAGTAGCCGTTAAAGTTTCGTTTGCCCCTTCTTCAATGCTCGTTGTAGCCTTATTAAGAGTGCAAGAATCGGGGCTAACTAAAAAGACACCACAGCTGCTAAATCCCAATCTTTTACAACGAGATTAAGTGTCATGGTTTCAAGTCCGTTCTGATCTCTGCCAGGAACGGGTAACTTTGTAGGCAGACCAACACGGATGAAATCAGCCTTTGTCAAATCAGGATTGATAATTTCAAGCCATGTAGCTTTACCGCCAGTAAGTGCGGAATCTGCGGAAAGCAAAGATTCCCACTCGGTAATGGTTTCATTTGTTCTGTTAATTACAATCTCGATAGTTTCAGAAGCGTTTGCTCTACCTTCAACATATCTTGTGATGTAATCTTCAAGCGCGGAAGCGTCAATAGCTTCACTATCAAGAGAAATCTCTCCGATAGAGTTAATTCTTGTAAGTTGCGTATATCCCGTTGTGGGACGAGTTCCGGCGGTGCTTTCCTGTGCATAGCCAACCTTTACGCCTAATGTGGAAATTCCATAATCAGCCATAATTATTTACCTTAACCTTTCATAATATTTTTAGAGTGTGTCGCCACTTCCCACTACCCTTCTAAATCGAGCAATTCCCGTGGAAATAGTATCTCTTGTTTCCACAATAGGCATAGCCGTTGTATTAAAACGAAACCGCTTCATTTCAACAACCGCATGATTCATTATTTCCTTGCACTTTGTTTCATCATTTTTCGTAAAAATCTGAATCTCTATCGTGCAAAGAATTGCGTTTATCGTTGTGTTTTCCAAATCGTTACCCATTTCCATAGCGGGTAATTCTCTCATATAAAGAGTAGGGAATTTCGCTTCGCCCAAATTTTCGCCTTTGGTGGTACAATTCAAGCCGGAATATTTCTTTTTTAATTGATAAGATACTTGCGTAAATACCTTGCTTAAAATCTGTGAAAATTCCATTATCTGCCCCCAAAGACTTGTTTTGCGATTTTGCGTATATTTTCTATTATTTTTTGTGATGCGTGATACATAGGCATTGTTGCTTCTGTACCGAATGACCTTTCAAGACTTCCCGCTTCGTCACGATAAAACCAACTATCTTGCAAACCTTTATGTTTGTCAGAATAGTTGCCAATGGTATAACCCATTTCAACGCCCTTCGGATGCGGAGATGATTCAGGATTCCCGTTGTAATGAACACCCGCACCAAATTCGATAAAAAGTACATCCGTACCTTCATATATCAACTTTGCCACGAATACACCTTTTCCAACGGTTTCAACCTTCATGTAAGACTTGTTGTAGCCTTTCGCCCCGTCACCTTTTGCCGCCGCTTCTCTTTCGTCAATGATCGGTAAGCCTATCTCTGCCAACCTACGAACAAACAAATCGCATTTATCGTCCAAACTATCTCTGTAATCTTCCAAATACTTAATCAAATCGTCTATGTTATTAAGCGAATAATTAAGTAATTTTGTTCTCATACATTCTTAACCAATAAAGCCTTATAAAAATGTCTGCCCGTGTCCTGAATACCGATTACAATGTAATCTGCGTTTTCCGTTGTCGGCATCCCGTTTGGATAGAGAATGTCAGACGGGTACAATTCTTCGGACGGGTAAAACTCGCCTTCTTCGTACTCAATCTCATTCCTAAACCAAATCTTCGTACCAACAACGAAAGGAAACTCGCCTTTTTTGTAAGTCATTTTTGCCTTCATTCTCGGCTCGTTCCCAAATGCCAACAATTCTTCTTCCGTCAGGTTTCCCGTGATAGAGTTCTTAAACTCAATAGGGAAGGAAAATTCAATATCGGATTCTCCCACAACACGCGGCACTTGTTCGCCGTCCGGCATTGTATCGTATATGATATTGCCCTGTTCGTCACGCTCGTATATCGGCTTTTTATCTTCCGGCAACGAATAATACATGACTTGTTTAATACGCCTTGCGGTTCGCATCCTAAACCCTCGCTAATGGTCTAACCCCGTAGAATAATGAATTTCTGTCAACATAGTGTATTGATTCCCCGTCTGCTGAATACTGCGTTTGCCCTTCCGCGCCTAATTGGTTGTAGTCATACATAGCAATATTCTTAATCTGCGAAAAATACTTGACTGTATCTCTCTCAACCTGTCCAGGCGTATAGGTTGACGGGTAATTCCTAACAGTCTGTACTTCACGGATAGCATTTTTAACTTTCGCCGTCAGCAAGTCCGAATTAAAATCGGTTTCGTTCTGTAATTCAGTTGTCAATTCCGCAATAATTTCGGTCTGCATTTCAGCAATCGTCATTTCTTTGCTACCTTTCTTTTCTTAACGGATTCAGACTTTTCAGCCTTTTCAACGGGTTTTTCTTCTTCGTCTGCGTCTTTCGGCGCAATCAAAGGGATTCCCCGTCTATTCTTATCCGTGGATAATTCTTCAAGGCGTTCTTTTTTCGCCCATCCCTTGTAGGGGTATCTCGCCCCTACAAGGTACTTGCGCTTATCGTCCTTATCCGTAAACTCACGAATAACAACATATTCCATAATTAAGCCTCGTCACTTTCTAAAACTAAACCATTAAGGGTATAAGTTTTAACAGTTTCGGTTGTTGCGTTCTTGCAAACAACCTTAAACAACTGTGCGTCTTTGTCGGTAACTCGGAATACACCGTTTTTATCGGGATCGTTAATAAGCTCAACAAGTCCCGTACCGTAAGAAGGCTCAACGCCAACCTTGACGGATGTGTAATCAGCCCAATCGTCAGCGGTAAATTTAACCGCAACGAAATGTCCAGGGTCAGCCAAAGTGCCACTTCCCCATCCTTCAAAGTATTTAAGAGTACCCGTAATCTTGCCGTCAGCTACGGAAACATTACTCTGAAATTCGCTTGCGGTATGTCCCCAAAATTCTGTGTCGCCGTCCTCGGCTTCAACGCCGACACTCGTCAGGGGTTTCCGATAGTACCTACAATTACGCCATCAAGTCTTTCAGCAAATAAGGTTACGCCGCAAAGTAACTCGGTAACTGCGGTATCACGCTCATAGTCTGCGGAATGATGAATACCAATCAGACCCGTTCTGTCAGTTACGAAATCGAAAGCTGCGCCTACGCCGTTTTCTTCGTTTACATCAATATAGTAAAGGTTGATGTTTTCTTTTGCGGTTGCATAAATCTTGCCCTGCGGTACAGAAGAACACTCGATAAGAGTTCCTAAACCGAGGAAATCTTCAACATAGTTCATACCGAACGCTCTCTGTAAAGTAATGGATGCAGAACCGAGATAGGTTGCTACATCAAGGGGATTTACAAAATAAACCGGATCAATATCAGTATCTTCAAACTTAATCTCTAACTGTGCGCGAACATTCGCAAGAGTTGCCTGTAAGCCGGTGCCGGATGCAGTACCCATACCCGTTGCAAGGAAAGAATAAAAAGCATTTTTAATTCCCGCCTGAACAAGCGAAAGTGCCTTTGCATCAGTCTTTGCTACGCTCTCTGCGTAACCGCTACCTAAAATTCCTTCAAGAGTAACGGCTTTGCGATATTTCTGCGTGGTAATTTCCTGGAAGGAAACCGCTTCTACTTCAAATTTGCTCAACGGAATAATGTCGCCTTCTGCTACTGTTCCGCTTTCAAGAGTACCCGTTGCAACATACGCCTTCAAAACAGTACCCGCCTGTTTTCTAATAGGTCTTGTTACTCCAAGTACTTCATACAGTTTCCGTAAATCATCTTCAAAACGCTTTACGAAAAGTAACTCTCTTGCATACGCAAGGTCAGCTTTTTTAATTACATTTGTTTCTGCTGCCATAGTGTTTTTTCCTTTCTGTTTAATGGTTTTCAAATAACTCTTTGTGGAGTGCAATCTGACGGACTTTTTCTTCTTCGTCAGGAATCGCCATAATCTGTTCTACTGTCATGGTCGGGAATCCACCGTTGCCAACCGCCGCATCAGGTCTTGATTTTTTCCATTCTGCTTCCTTGTCGCGTACCGCTTTGTCAACCACTTTGCCGATAAGTCCGGCAATAGCGTTATGGTCTTTGTCATTGATTGCATCAATCAGTTTTTCAACCAAATCATCATCAATCTGTCCCTTGTAAGCGGTAACGGCTTTCAAATGATTTAATTCGATAGCGTCTTTTTCAGCCTGTTCTTTCAAGCGTGTGTATTCTTCTTCGCGTTCTGCCCGTATCTTTTCTTCTTCGGACATCTTCGCCCTTTCTTCACGCTTTCTCTCTGCTGCTTCCTTCGTCAACTTGTCGATACTCGCCTTGTATCTCCTTAAATCGGCTTCCATTTTCTCTTTTTCAGCCTTTAAAGATTCAAGTTCTACCGTGGTATCAACTGATTCTTCAACCGTTGCGTCATTGGTAACATTAGTGTTTTCGTTCTCTGCCATATTCAATTTTCCTTTCTGTGTTTGGTATCGCAGTTCTCTCTGCGTTGAATGTGATTATTTAAGCGTTTTCTCTAACGCTTGTTGCATCTATATAAAAAAGAACCCCGAAAGGTGCTGATTTATCGCGGGGACGGTTTTTGAGCCGCCCCACCGACCTGAAAAATGAAAAAATATATAAGGGGGTACAACATGGAGTGAAAAAAGCCGTTATTCAAATGACAAACTACAACGACAGTTGCTTATTTCTGCCAAATTTTCACAATTTACTTCGTCCCTTGGATAAAGCAACTGTTCGCCACCCACAATGAAAAATTCATCAATGGGTATTCGTTTGCCTTCCATTTCCTTATGTGTCGGTCTGACTTTATTATCTTTAAATGTGTGCCATGTTTTCATGGTTGCGCCGAAATCTATCGCATCCGCTAACTCGCCGTATTCTGCGATAGCGTTTGATTCATTCAACGCACCTAATAAGGCTCTATCTTCGGATTTCCAATAGTCGCCTTCGTTATCGAAAGTCACTCTCAAATATTCTTCCGAAAACTTTTCTATATAAAGTAATGAATAACTGTCATATCTGCCGTATTCGATTACGATATTTGTTAATTGTGTTTGAAACCACCACAAACAAACTGAATAATCTTCCGTGGTTTCAGCCAACGCAAACAGAGATAAAATAATAAAAAAAAGAGAATCGGCTAATTTATACCTTTTCTCTTTTTCTTCTTCGGGAATGTCCATTAAATCGTAAAATTCATCCCATTCTATATTACCTTTGTATTCATTCAGGTTGTTTAGTTCGTCTATTATTCTCATGTTGCATTAAGTATAGCGGATTCAGGATTTTGGTCTGATAAGTCCGAAAGCAACCTATCGCCATTCGGCTTGGTTTCTTCTTCGCCGTCACCGAATACCGCATAATCTTGATACTTTCTCACGCCTTCGCCGGAACGAGAAATAACTTCCGTTGCGTCATTAAAGAACGGAATACACCCAATCGCATCTTCCAAAGCGAATCCGTGTGATAATAATGTAGCAATTCCGTTTACCTTCGTTGCTATATCGGATGATTTCGGTCTGCGTATTGACGCACGAATATCGGACGAATTAAGGCTCAAAACGGGGTTTTCCATATCAATGTCCGGCGATTCTCTCAATACCGCCAAAACAACCTTAATTTCATCCATGAAACAACCTTTAATTACTTCTTCACGACTTGTAGCGACCACTTCTGCATCTGCCCAACCACTCGCACTATCCATAGCAACGCCTGACGAACCGCCGGATGTTTCGTTTCTCATAGGCACATGGGCGCGTTGTAATGCCAAATCTCTTTGCTGAATATAAGAGTTTTGCATTTCTTCCAAATGGTAATCAATCGTTAAAGGCTGAATAGTAGGGTTGCCGCCGTCTTTTGTGGATGCGGTATCTAACCATTCTCCGTTTTTCGGTTTTACAGGTACTTCAATTTCGTTGCCTTTTTCGTCTTTAACAATTTTCGTAGGGAAATCTACATTGTTAGACCACCAAATAGCCTGGATATTTTGCTCAAACCCGTTTGAAATATCGGAAACAAGCAAGTTGATGTTGTCCAAAGCTGAAAGCTGATTCTCAAAAATTCCCATGCGGTTATGGTTGCAATACCACTCTGTAATGCACACTTTACGCATAGGATTTTTTTCGCCGGACTTGTCAACATGAATCCAACTATAATTTCGTTGCCATTCGTTTAATTTTTCACTCGAAACAATGGGTTTATTCATTTTCTCCGCATAAATCTGATAAACATTATCTTTTGAATATGCGGTAATTACATAGTTATTCTCGGTTGCCTTATATAAAGAAACACCTAAAATAACCCGCCTGTCTGAATAAGCCGTTGACCGAACAACGAAAGCACTTCGCGGGTCAAGTACATCATGGGTAAAATAAGATTCCCCTTCTTCCCATTCCTTGTTTATTTCGGTAAGAGTATAACAATGACCGCAAACAAGAATATAATTTGCCATTTTCTGCTGATCTCTTGCGCTACCCGTTGCGACATAATAGTTATTCAGATTCCTTATTCCGTCTGCCTTCTTTTCTGACTGTTCGCTGTCCCCGCGTTGCACTATGGTTATAGGGTTTCCGAATAAATGCCCTTGCCAAAAGTCAACCATTTCGTGAGCAACATTATCAACTGCTTGACAATCTATCCAGGGCATAACTTTTTTATCGTTTTCTCTTTGTAGCGGCTGATTTCCCGCGTCATATTTTAAAAGAAAATCGCAATCCATAGCGTTCTGCTGAAAAATCGGCATAGCCGCCTGAATAATCGGAATAACATTCTCGCTTGTGACTTCTTTATATGATGTTGTTAAAATATCTCTACCGAAACCGCGCATTTTATCTCCAAAATAAGAAGGCGGCTGATTTCTCAACCGCCCTGCGTCAAAGGAATTTAAAAAATGAAAGTCTTGTTTTTATACTCTGCTATTCTACACTTTAACATTATCAATTTGTGAATTGATAGTAAATAGGAATAAATGATAATAAATAATAATAAATGATAATAAATACTACTTTATATCCAAAACTGTCCCGTATCGTGTTTCAAATTCCTTCAAAGCAACCGATAAAAGTTTGTTCACACCGGATTCTGTCAGGTTCATTTTGACGGCAATTTCCTTGTAAGACATTTCTCGGACATATTTATAGGTAAGGACAGAATAAAATTTCGGCTTTGAATAGGCTAAATTGTCAATCTGCCCGATAATAACCTTCTTTTTCTTCTCTAACGAATTGATAAAGTCGATTATTTCCTTCTGTTGTTCATAAATCCGTACCATTGTGTTTCCAAAAACATCAGACGGACTTGTAACAACTCTTTCTGTCCCGAAAGTTTGGTTGATTTTCGTTTTCTTGGCTTCAAGTTCTTCCAATTCGTATTTTTTGTTTTCGATTAGTCGGTTGAATTGTCCTATTTGTTCGAGATAAGCCTTTACACTTGTCATTTCATCATTCCCCTTTCATCCCACATAAACTATTTTTCCATTGATAAGTTCAAATTTATCTTGATTTTCGCGCCTATAAACAATGCTCGCAGCTTTCTTTCTACATTGTCTGCTACAAAATCTTGCCTTTTTACTGAATCTTTCAAATGTTTTGTTACAAATAGGACAAATAGCATCATCAATTTTGGGGTATTCATGTTTTCCGGCTTTTTTAGAAGGCGTTGATAATGCTTTTTCTAAATCCCATCCAAAATCCATAATTCGTGAACGAACAGTACCATAATTTACCCCGCGTTCCCTACATATTTCTGCAAGATGTTCAATTTCGGTCTGTAACGGTGTTTCAAACGCTTTTTCAACAGACATTCCATTTTTAAATATTCTGTCCTTCATAGCGTCATAACTCAAACCTAATTCGTTACACCATTCAAGCAAATATTTCTTTTCTCCGTTGTATTCAACCATAGGTAATGAATTTCTCTTGTTCATAGACTGAACACTATAAGTAGTCCATCTGCAATTTTCAGGATAGTAACCATCATCATTGTTAATGCGGTCTATCGTCAAATCGTCACGATAACCATTAGACAACGCCCATTCAATAAATGTGTCGGTATCATCCCATTCTTTACAAACAAAAATACCCCTTCCACCATACGATTCATAGTTTGAACATTTCGGGTTTCTACATCTTTGTTTCATTTTCCCCAAAATGTTGTGTAATCTTTTATATTCACTTTTAGGATATTTGTTTTTCATAAGTCCAACCCTTTCAGAAAAAACTACCGTAAATATGTGTTTGTTTCTTTCGTGCTTCGTCTTTCATTTCTGCTAAACCCGTCAGCGCATCAGGAGAATCGTCATTCGCGTTTTTGCCTTCCACGGAGAAAATCGTCACTTCATCCAACGCCTTCTTATATTCGTTATCGTGGTTTTTCAGAAAACTAAAATGTCGCTTAATATATCCTGAATAACCGCTTATTCTATCTTCTTTTGACATCTTTACATTAGCGTTTTTGAATGTCAGTTTACAAAAATGAATACCGCGTTTGTCCATTTCCTTTAAAACCTTGTCCCCGAACAAGTCCCCGCCGCGATTCTTTTCAATTTGCAACCACATAATGTGATACTTTTCGATAAAATCAACAATTCTCGGTATTGTAATGTCCGGCACACGCCTATCATGTAGCCAACCTATAACAATTCCATCATCCCCATAGTCAGCAAGTACGGGCATTGAACACGAATCGCCGCTACCAAACGCCGGATCACAGAAAGCGATAACTCTTTTAAAGTCCTTCGGTATTTCTTCCACAAAAGTCAATTCTTCAATAGGGAAGGACAGACTTTCACGAACAACGGGCGTTTGCTGATACTTCGCCAACCACTCGGCGCGGTCAAGTCTTTCACGCATTTCAAGATAGTATTTTGTAGAGAATCCCTTGTAATCATATTGGAAATTGCTTTCATCATTCTCATTTAATGCGGGAATTTTTCTAAATCGCGCCCTATCGTTGCCACGATTCATCATTTCTTCCCTGACAATAGGATCGGCAACAGTCCACAAAGTACCTACTAATATTTTTTTTGCGCCGTCATTAGTTCGGTCTAATTTTGATTGGTAATCTTGCCATGTTGCCTCAACTCGCGGCGCAGATAACGAATGTTCTCTGTCCTTAATCATATCATCCACATAGAAATAACCATCATCCGAAACATCAAGGCTGCCCGTCCAAGTCTGCCCGAATGAACGGCAACTGAATGTAGGAAATTCATCAGGTTTCCCCAAATTGATAGAGAGTTCAGCTTCGTCACTACTTTTCTTCTGCACCACTTTACGCATACGCGGATTCCAATAATAAAACAATTCAGCGAATGTGTATTCATCACTTTCCGTCAGATTTTCTAAACCACGGAAGAATCTTTTAACCAAAGTTCCTGAATGACCGCCCATGATATTATGCGACCACGGTCTTTTCATTCCAACCCATGATAAGAAAAAAATCATTATTGTACTCTTGCCTGTACGAGCCGGAAGGGACAAACCATAAGTGTCAAGGTTATCATTCTCCAAATCTTCCAAATCCTTGACAACATCCCCTAATGTCTTGCGCCGTGGGTAATAAAAACGCTTGTCATAGTTGCGCTTTTTCTCCATGTAAAACATATACGAATCAAATTTCCAATAAGATTCATACTTGAAAACCTCATACATCTTATTGATAATCGAGTAATTCTGTCCGTGGTCTTGTGCATAATTCTCGAATAACCAAAAATCGCCACCGTTGGTTTTTTCCTTGATAAATAACTCAATGTGTTCTTTGGTTTCTTCGCAGACTTGCAATCCCCACTCAATGTCCTTCCCTTCTTTGCTGAAAAGGAGATACCGGCATATCCACATATACGCGTCTATGATAACTTCGTTTGCCCCTGAATACGCCCAGGCTTCCCGACATTGATTCAGTTTTTCTTCAACAAGTGCTTTTGGCATTTTTACATTCCCAATAATTTTCTAATAGACTTGTTCATCCGTTTATCATGTTTCGGCTCATCCACTTTTAAAACCCCATTGATAACATGAACGGAATCAAAAGGCACTCTGAAATTAGCAACACAACCTTCACGGGTTTCTATCTGATAAAACTCATTGATAGGCGCAATTTCTTCACAGACCACCTTTTCCCCATTGATAAACGCATAAGTCCAACCGTCAACCATCACTAAACACAAATCAACCATAAGTCAGTCCCCCTTCAATTCTCTCCGCAACTCTGCCAATTTTTCTTCCGGCATTTTCGACAATACCCCCGTCAACGCTATCTGCCTTATCTCTTTGTCTAAATTTTCTAAAACATCATTCAGGTAATCTTCCATTTCTTCAAGTTCCATCTGTGAAACATTCGATAAAAGTAAAGATTGTTTCACAAAATCTTCCCCAAATTTCTTCCGACACACATAAATCAGACATCCCAAATCTGCCATCAGGTCGCCCTTCGTTCCATTCAATTCAATCTCGCCTTCGTCACATTTAATCATCCCGTACACCCCGTTTCTTAAAAATCGGCTAATCATTTTTGATGAATCACTTATAAAAATCGTGCGCTCAATTTTGAGCCGTCAGTTTCTTAAAAGTATCGTTTCGGTTACTCTCATTTTACAAGAAAGAAAGTACCAAAGAAAGAATAAATAATAATAGTAATACATATAGAAATAGATATAGTAATAGATATAGGGAAACGGATAGGGTATTTTTCTTTTCGGATACCCTATATATACCCTATGCATACCCTATACATAGGGTATCTAAATAGTGTGTATAAAAATACCGATTTTTCCCTTAAATTCAACATTTTCTTCCGCAAATTTTGATTTTTATTCAATTTTGAGCCGTTTATTCACAAATTTGATTTCTTTTTTGATAATCATTTTCTTCAACTGACTTAAAAAATCTTCCGCATGAATACAATTTGCCGCAGCAAAATAAATCAAAAATTTCAAATCTTTATTATCAGACAAATCTATATCATCAAAAACGATCTTCTGCTTCCGTGAAACATTCTTCTCATATTCCATCCCTAACATCATCAAATCCTTTACGGATTCAGAATCATTTTTGCACCGACCATGTATCGCCTGATACTGTTCATCCGTCAATAAAACTTGCACTCTTTTACTCATTCTTTCTCATTCCCTTCCAAATTCCTTATAAATCTCATCCATAATATTCTCAAATACCTTCTTCGGTCTTGCGTTATGCTTCCGGCAAAATTCCAAAAACGGCTCATAATCAAACCCGACATCAACTCTCAATTTCCCATTCTCATAAATTAGTGAGCCTGATTCGAACAACCCGTGGACATCCTTTACAAACTCATCCGGCTTCTTTTTATATGTATTCAACATACAAACCAAATCTTTACCTATTTCATCATCAAGTGAAATATAATCAGCAGAAATATTAGATACAGTTTTAGAAGAATTAGAATCAGTAGAAGAACAACTCGGCGCAGCCGCAGAATCGGACGGTTTACCACCGACAAATTCTAAAATTTTTTCGTTAAACCACGAATTGATACTCTGTCCCGCTAATTTTTTCTCAAATTCCGCAAGAACATCATTCTCAATCCGCACCCCTTTTACCGTACTATTCGCATGAGAAGGCATTTCCCTTTCCCCCTTTTTCTTCCCCTATTTCTCCCACATATCTCGCCTTGATTCGCAATTCAGTCGCGCTTTTTCTCGGTCTGTTTGTCAGTTTTATCGCTCATTTTACTAAAATTATTGTCGTGGTTTACCCGCCTTTATTTGAAACTTGTTGCTGTGATAACCCCGCGCTGATTTCGTCCCTGGGCTGAGAGTGGGACGGGCAAAAGCGCCGAAAATATGCGGAAAATAGCCAAACTTATAGAATTGACTACTTTTGACCCGCATTTTTACTGATTTTTATCTTTTTGCGGCAACAGTCCGGCAAGATCGGGAAAAGAATTTATACTTTCATTTTGACTTTGCAAGTCATCCCGCCGCCGACCATCTTCCGACCATCCCAAAACTGCCTTGCTAAAATAAATTTTCCCTGTCGGATTTTCGCGACCGTCCACAATGCCGGACGCGATCGCGCCTTGCTGAATCTCAAAAACCTTTTTCCGAAAATCACCCGCCGCAGATGTTAATTGACTATGCCCATTGGCATTATAAAAGTAGCCGGATGATAAGCCGCTAAAATCCCTAAAATCATTTACAAGTGGCGTTTTAGAGTAAGATCGGCACAGATAAGCCCAAATATCTACTAATTCTGATATTTTTTGCGTATCATAGACACACCCGCCGCCCGTGGCGTTGCTTTTATCTATATTCCATAGTATTTTATTATTTTTAATATATTGCCCGCAAAACATACAGATTGCGCCCCATTGAAGCTGAGATATTTTTCTTATATCCTGAATATCATTATCACTACACCATTGAGTTATTATGGATTGAATTGTTTGGAGAAAATCCGCCGGAAGAACGCCGAGCGAATCAGAATCAGCCGGAAGGGGATCGGAAGAGGAAACCGCGCCGCCCTGGGTTTTACTTTCAGTATCGGCATTGTTTAGAATGTCAGCGAATCCCATGATTATATATCCCCCTTTTCACGCGTTTATATGCTTATTTTAGCGTTTATTTTATTCTATATTATGATTTATATCTTTATTATATTAAATCGGCTTAAATCGGCAAATATGAAGCCGTTTTGCGCGATCAATGTCAGCAGATCGGCGCAACCTTCTTATAATTTCGTATCGGCTTTCATATTGCCCTTTTACGCCCTTTTATGTTTTAAACCATTATTTTAGGTTTATCGGTTTAAAATGTCTTAAATCGGCTTATATGAATCGAAACGGGCATATTATAGAGCAGTTGCGTTATTGTTTCGTTTTAGTAACTATGGAAGGAAAGAAACGCGCCGGAACGCCGCCGGAATCCGCGTTATTTTTCTATCTGTTTTAATAAATATGCTTTTATATCTGCGCCGGATTCTAAACCAATGCTTTTTAAATTTTCCCATTGATCCGCAGAAAACAATAAAGTCACTTGTTTCTTATCTGCGCGATACTTATCTATGGATCGTTTCATATAATCGGGCGTCTTTTTCGCTTGTCCTTTTTCCATTTTTTACCCCTTAAAAATGATATATATCTGTTTTATATAACTATGATTTTACACCCGAAAAACGAAAAAGTCAAAAAATTTTTAAACCCGCAAACCCTTACAAAATCAGGCTTTTCGCGGATATATAACATAGATATATAAAAAAGTTTATTTTGAGTGCTTGACAGATATATATCTATGATATATAATACAGATAATCCCACAAGGGAACAAAAGAAAAGTAGCCAAAACGAAAGGAGAAAAAACAATGTTATATAGCGAATTTTTAGAAGGAACAAAATCAAGCGCATCAGAATATAATTACAAAGTTTTCGAAAATCTCAACAATATCTATATGGAAAACGAAGAAATTACAAAATCCGAGATATACGAAATCGGCAAAAAGTTAGTTAGAGAGCCGGAACTCAGCAAAACAACGATAGAATTAATCGCAAACGCACAGAACGAGATCAAACAGAGTGAAAGCTCAATAACATATTACAAAGATAGAATTGAAACCATGAAATTATATATAGAAATATCCACGCCGGAAGAAATCAAAGCATACAAACAGAGCATTAAAAACTATAAAGAGCAAATCAGAAAAGAAACCGCATGGATAAAGAAAAAAAGATTTTTTCTAAATGGGATCGCATTTTAAGATTTTTGTTTTTACCCTTTACACCTTCCAAAGCCGGAAGGCGTGAAGGAATAAAGGCAAAAAGCCAAAAATAAACAAAGGAAGGAGAACCAAATGCAAATCACACGCTACGAAACGACAAGCGGAAACAAACTTGTATCATTCAGGCAAGACGCAAGCGGCAAATTCTATATTATCTTATGTGATAACTATAATACTCCGTATTACAGAACCGAAAAAGAATACAAGACGGAAAACCGCACGAAAGCTTTAAAAAAGTATTTCGATTATGTAAAGGAAATCGAAGCATAAAACAAGCCGCCGGAAAATTAAAAGTGTAAACCGATTGACAGACAGACGCGGGAAGAACGGAACGCCGGAAGGCAACGCCGCAACCGTGAAAGCGAATCGAACGACACCGAAAGCGGAAACCCAGGAACAAAGACAACCAAAGACAAACGCCGGAAGGCAAACAAGCCGAACGAAACCAGGAAACCAAACCACACAAAGAAAAGGAGCAAAAAGCATGAAAAAGTATGAAGAGATCAAAAAGGAAATTGCAAAGAATCAGGAAGCAAAAAAGGCAAACCTTAAAAAAATTGACATTTTAGATTTTACCAAAGAAAAAGACGCCATTTTGCACAATGAAAAAGGCACATTCTTTACTAACTTAAAGAGTGAAGCATACAAGGCATTGACGGAAAAAGCCGAAGCAAACCGCGAACAGATCAACAAATTGTATGATGAAATCTACATGGAAGAAGTAAAAGAAAGAATTTTACTTGCAAACGCCCGCAACGCTTTATTTTTTGAAGGCATTGAAGTAATTAAAGCCGCTTTTATGAAGTACAACGGGAAGCCCTACGGAGAGAAAACCCGCGCAAAAATCCGTGAAGAAGTACACGCCGCCGGATATAGCTATTATTTCAATGATTATGAAATTGAAGTACAAAAGTTGACGCCCGCCGGATATACAAACGGAGAAAACGCAAAAGCCGCAACCATGAACGAAGAACACCACACAACAAGCATACTTGACGAAAACAACAAGATACAAATTGATAAAATTGTATTTTATCCCCGCGACAAGTACGAAGAAAACCCAACAAAAGCGGCACGGGAAGCAGTAAAAGCCATAAGAGCATACACAAAAGCTACACAAGAAATCAGGAAACAAGCCGAAGAACTGCGGGAAAAACTGCCCGCCGGAATACACAAACCCGATTATATAAGCGAATACAAAGTGACATTTTAAGAAGGGAGTGAAAACACCATGGACAAAAGAACAAAAGCAGAAGCAAAAGCAAAAGCCGGATATCGCGAAAAGTACGCTATGAAACACGGAAAAGAAGAACGAAAAGAAATAAACGGGCATATCCTTTATGTTTTTAGATATCCCGCAACTGATGAATATCAGGATGCAAACGGGGCAACATACGACGCAACCAGCAAAGCATGGATAAATTAAAATACTTTGTTTTGCTACCCCACCCGTTTATATAAGCGGGTGAGAATAGCCAAACAAGGCGAAAATATAAAGAATCAGGAAGGAGAACACAAAACATGGATATTACACAGACGAAATACTTTAAAGAAGATGTGATTTTTTTCACACAACGGGCACTTGATACAATGTATACCACCGCAAGAGAAGAAACCCGCAAAGCATTGTATCAATTAGAACGGATGCGCGGCGCGTATTATTGCGACAAATTAGCGGCAAAGTGCAACCAAAAAGCAAAATGCAAATTCTATTATCGTGACAAATAAAAGAAAGGAGAAAGCCGGAAGCATGAAAACAAAACTCTATACAGAAAAAGCCTTATTGCAGACAGACAAAGCCTATAAAAAAATAGGTGGCACTTTTCACAAGTTTTACAAGGATAATTTTATACCCGTTTATGTGTTTACTGCTAACGGATATAAGACCACAATT